>Ga0247780_1000142_pt1 | contig 68355 bp, 80 predicted proteins | sample UWRJL079202R5_FD_179927 | JGI IMG/M metagenome (GOLD analysis project Ga0247780, IMG submission 179927) | Plant litter microbial communities from Arlington Agricultural Research Station in Wisconsin, United States - UWRJ-L079-202R-5 | ecosystem: Environmental > Terrestrial > Plant litter >...
CGCGAAAAAAAAATCCCCCCCCCCCCCCCCCCCCCCAATAGACGAATATTCGCTGATATCCACCACAGCCATCAAACACGGCGAGAAAGCGTTGCGCCCCTCGAGGCGACCGACCAACTTGCTCATGGCGTATAAACGTAATACGGTACACTACGAGCCCCTGGGTGTCGTTGCTGCTCTTGTTTCCTGGAACTATCCTTTCCATAACCTCATCGGTCCGATCATTAGCTCTATCTTCGCTGGAAACGGCGTTGTGGTCAAAAGCTCCGAGCAAACCGCTTGGAGTTCTGTCTATTTCGCCAACATCGCCAGGGGCGCTCTAGTAGCACACGGCCACAGCCCTTCTCTTGTTCAGACAGTCATTTGTTGGCCACAGACAGCCGCACATCTCACATCACACCCTGGAATCAGCCATATTACATTCATTGGCTCGCGCCCGGTCTGCACCAAAGTGGCCGCTTCAGCAGCAAAGGCGCTTATCCCGGTTGTTGCGGAGTTGGGCGGCAAAGATGCGTCAATAATCCTCAGCTCTGTAAGCAAGCGTGACCTACCTCGTGTTATCGAAACTCTCCTGCGCGGGTCTTTTCAAGCCTCGGGTCAGAACTGCATAGGCATCGAACGCATCATCGTCGCACCTTCAAAATACGAGGAGCTCATCTCTCCGCTCGAAGCTCGCGTGCGTGCTTTGCGGCTCGGCCTCGATGGTGATATCGGTGCGATGATATCATCAGACTGTTTCACTCGACTGGAAGAACTCATCGACGACGCAATCCGCCGCGGCGCTAGACTACTAGTCGGTGGTAATCGATTTTCGCACCCCGATCATCCCATGGGGCACTATTTCGCACCTACGTTACTCGTCGATGTGACGCCTGAGATGACTATTTCTCGGGAAGAATGCTTCGCCCCAATCATGACTATCATGCGCGCTCCGTCGGATTCAGTCACCGATATCTTGGCCATCGCAAATTCGGCGGATTATGGCCTAGGCAGTTCTGTGTTTGGTTCTGAGTCAGATCCACGACTGAAGGAAATCATCAGCGGTCTCAAGGTCGGCATGGTCGCAGTGAACGATTTTGCCGCACAGTACGCCGTCCAGCTCCCATTCGGTGGGACTGGTGGGTCCGGGTATGGGCGATTCGCCGGCGAGGAAGGTCTGAGGGGGTTGTGTAATATTAAAGCCGTGTGCGAAGATAGGTTTGGGTGGCTCGGCATACGGACGGCAATCCCCAGGCCTTTGCAATATCCAATCCCCGACCAACCACGAAGCTGGAGATTTGGTAAGGGCGTCGTCGAGGTCGGGTATGGCACTACGCTGAAGAGGAAAGCCGGAGGTGTTCTGGGTATCTTGAAGAACAGCTAGGTATCGCGGGGCTTTTCTGCTCGCACTATGAGCCAGACATATCAGTTACATTTCTGGGAAGAAGACTAAACTTAATGCTTAATATTCATACACACATTCAAATCTGATATCGTGGGTTCAGATGACTTGGATGCGATATAGGAAACCGTATCTCATCCTAAATCGGCACATTTGTTACATCTCAGCCTTGGATTTCACGACGCGGACGTCCTGCTGGTATGCTCACGCTCAGAACCACTGGACGTTCCACGGTGGGTCCTGCTGAATGGATGAAGGCAGCACGAAGTCTGCTGCAAAAAAGTTCCCGACATTAGCACTTATTCTGGGGAGGAGGTTGCTGCTCCATATTTTGAACTTTCACCCAGCCTTCTTAGTGGCCCAGGAAGCCAGTCAAATGAGCGGCAGCAAAGCCTGGACGGCGTAGAGAGAGCCCAAGGTAAGTCGAATGCTCATCTCTCGATAGTAATCGTTGACAAATTGTCGATAATCAGTGTCAAAGGGATACAGATGCCACCCTTCCCACCGAACCGATCAACTGTCACAAGCCTTTCGTCCATTCCCCCAATAGACGATCTCGAATCCTCCCTAGATGCCTAAAGTGTCGTGCTAGGCCCAATGGCAAAACATGTAATGATTGATGCTGGCTAATGGCTGGCGTCAAGACATGTAGCCTCGAAACCCGATTCACATTGAGCCTACCGGCAGCAGAGTGAATACAGATGCCAAAAGCCACAGCATAGCACTCTCAGTACCAGACAGCAAGGGGGACATAAACCGTGAGGGTGTATGACAGATAGAGTACAGCCATCAATAGTAGCTACGCAGTCAAGAAAAAGGTGCCAAATGCTCAACCAGGCCGTGAGGCTTCGAACGAAGACTTCTTCTAACAAAGCTCACGAGGTTAGAAGGCCGAGATGCGTAAGAGGCTAGATTCCGAGTCGGGGTGATAGCCGGAAGTCAAGCTAGTCATCGAAACCTGTATCTCCCAACACAGTGACATAACCGATGGCAGACAGCGTAGAAACGGGATCCCGGAATTGCTGTCTCGCCCAAACCCTTAGGTCGGCAGGGTGGGTGGAAAGTAGGTAGTTGCTGTCCAAGTGACAAATGTTGTCGGGTCGTTTGAGCCATTGGGGTGTTGATGTCTCGTTCTGTAGCAGCGAATGGTCGATCTCTTTTCTATTGACTCCAAAGACCACGTTGTTTCCTCCTCTTCAGCCCAAGCCATCTGCATATCCGAGATATCGCCCAGCCACATAAATAAACAAATAAAACCGAGAAGATTGGAATCGAAAGAGGGACTCGTCGCGGGATCCCAACGTTTTTGTATCAAAAGCTATCCAAGCCTGAAGAGTACAAGCCCCGAGCCACGATGACGAAAACAGCTCGATGATGTGCGATAACGCAATCCGTGATTTCTTCTTCGTAACCACATCTGAGATAAGGAAGCCGCCGGCCTCCCAAACCAAGCCCAGGCGAGCCAATCTCTCCCACTAACGTCGGCTGGGCTGGAGAGGGACTGCGAGCCAGCAACGATAACTCCGTTGCAGCGTGCCGGTATACATATCTCGCCCTGATTCTCTACCGGTGGTCTGTGTCCCCCGAGAATGCTCCCCCAAAAGAAAAAGACTGACGGCGACATTGGAGGATGCGTGGAGGTTTTGCCTGAGAGCCCGACATACTTGTCGTAACCCCCAGATAACCACGAAAGAAATCGTCGGTGCTTTCCCCTGTATCGTGCCAACCACGAACGTGGAGTCTATCACGGACTACACACCAACCTGGTCGCGTGGCGTCTTGTGCCTGAGAGGATGAAGAACAAAAACGGCTGGGTCACCGCGTCTCGAACCACCACGTGCCTAAGCGGGATCCAAACAACTGGGTTTTGCGATCTCGGCGGTGTTCCTATCTCTTCGCGTGCTGATACGCTCATGCTTGAAAACTGCAACAGTCACGAGCCCCCAGATTCCTTCCAGATCGGCAGCCCCTGAATGGACCGGTTGTTCGGTTATCGTCATAATGTGTAGATAAGGACGCAAGTCGAGATCGGGTCAAGATCTCCTCTGCAGGCATTATATATAGCGACATCACCTCCCTTCGACATTCTTCTTTGTGGAATCATGCGGACGCCTCGCCAGGTCCCATCGTCGCCCCCTTCGCTCTTGATGGATTCATAGACATCAAGGGTTAGGGTCACGGTTGCTGGGGAGTGACCAACTGTCGGGAGAGGCAGAAATGCAAGCCGACGGCGCACGACGATCCACGAGACTTCTCTTGCTCGAAAGCAACCTGTCGGCGAGGATCAGGATCGATCAGGATCCGGCCACGTCCCTCTGCTGCCCGCCCATGTCGAAACCACAGGTCCTTCATCCTTTGGTCTTTGCTCAGCTTTTTGGTCGCTGGATGCTCGCGCCCCGAAACCCCCGCGCCTTGTGCACCCTCCCGTGCGGGGTGACTGAACCCCCACGCCTCCTGAGGATTGTTACTGGCGCAACTGGCCGCGAGACCACCCGTCCTCGACCAGCCACCAACCGCCAAACGACTCTAAAACAAAAACCCCCCACCCCCCCCCCCCCCCCCGAGGGACCCTCCCATCCGAGTGGCCTAGCTCAAACCAGGGGGTATGTCAGGCGCTTATGCGCCGGAGCTCGTCCTCGCCGGCTTCTTTCACGCGATGCCGCATAGCAACGGGCATTTCTCCGGTCTAGGCGTAGCGAATCCAGGAGCTGGGCCGCCAAGAAAACCGCGTGGGCTGGGCGGGAGCTGGTCCGAGGTTCCGTGTCGGCACCGTGGAACCGCGGTAGGTTTCTGTCATTGAGGCGACACATTGCGATACGCCGACGAGGTGGTTCCCGCTCAGCGACCTTGGCGGCGGCGTAACCAGGAGGCGCTAAGCTCCGCCCCCGCCTCACCGCCGCATCTTCTCCTCGTGGTGGCGGGTCTGTCGATGGCGGGACTGGCGTTTGTTGCGCCGGAGCCGCCAGCGAGGCCGGAGATCAGGGCGCGCATGTCCAGTACGCAGTAGGCTATCATCCCCCTCGGTACCTCTGCGCCGAGCAACGACCCATGAACATGTGATTGCGCCGAGCCAAATACCCAACAAAAGCCAAACAGCCAAGATTCACCAGCGGGCTCGAAAACAGGTCGAGTATATTTGGCGGAATGAACAATGCTCGGGACAAAATCGTGAGTACTACCGCTAGTACTAACAATATAGCGATGTTATTGAAGTCCATCATCGAACGTTGTCGAATCTGGCTTGAGCCTCTAAGCGGGCCGATTACGGGGGCGACTTTAATCCCAGCTCGCGTGTGCACTGCGTTCTGCATCCCCTCGACAGTGTGGAGCATGCCTTGAGAGAGAAATATAGGCCCTATGCCTCGCCTCATCGCCCAATGTACGTGCTGGGAAACGTCGTGTACTAATCGGGATGTCCTCTTCTCCGGTATCTCAGGTTGGAACAACCTGGCTGCAAAATGACTTGATCGAATGCCGTGAAAGCATAATACCAACCGTGGGACCTGTCATCTCAACGGCCATGATGGATGACTTGGCGTGCGCTGGGTATTATCTGATCTGTCCCGAAGTTCCACAAGATCGGGAAATAAAGGAACGCAAACGACACTAACGGGGAGCCGTTTTAAAAGTGGCGGGCGGAGGCTTGTCGTCCAAGAAGTCAAGCTTCGCGTTGACTCCACCACTGCACCTGTCAGGGACCTGATGGCATTGATCGTGACCTCCCCTCACCTACTTCGTACACTATGTAGTGTTTCCTGGGACGCTTCCAGTGGACAACAGCTAAGAGCCGCGTTGGTCAGCCCACCAATACTCTCGCTGAGTGATTGATGTCCTGACGGCGCCTGCGTGTGGGACAACATGACGTCGTGGCGTGTCTCTGAGCATCACACGACATCAATCCATGGTCACTGGTGGGAAAGGAAAATGCTGCTGAAACAGGACCTGAGTTGGAAGTCCGTCTAGGAGGCGCTGGGTTTTGCCGACTCAACCCGGTCACGCCTGCCTCGCGCGCAGAAGAGAGGGGCGGCGGGCATCGGTGGGGTTGATGTGGCCCTAACGTCAGCCTTCCGTGGGCTCTTTCAGGGTCCAAAAATGGGTGGGACACCTCGCTCCAAGTCGTCAAATTTCAGCAATGTCGCATTCACTCAGTTCTTGAACTGAAGCATGCGAGTGGCTTTGGAGACGCCAGTAGTGTAGCCTGGAGCACCTCACAAAATGAACCGAACGGCCGGCAAAGGGCAAGGAGCACTGTGTTTCGATACCACTGCAGCGATCTTCAAGAGCAACTGGCGGTCGCCCACCCCTCTCCCAAAGCAGGCTTTTGCCCCGCCAATGAGAGACCCCTGGTTGGTGATGAAGTCGACGGCTTTGGAGTGGGGGTCAGGATGCAGCTCGATGCAAGTGCTAGGCATCCCTGTCGGTACTCGTTCCATCTTCTCTCCCACACCGGAAACTGTTCGTTGCCGGATGCCCCTCGAATCTCCAGACATTTCCATCGCCATGAGGAACAGCGCTGGACGATCGCTACAACGGCCGGTGTTGCTTCTTGGACAACGTATCTCTCCACGCAACGGGGCGGCCTTTTACCTTAGCTCTCTGGGTTCATTTGCAACGCTAGTCGTCTAATGAGAAGTTGGAACCCGACATCTAGCTTCTGAAGCCTATCCCTCTCGATTGGCTGGCGAGCGAGGAAACCAAAGCCGACAACTTCACCCCACGCCGCGGGTGGGCGCCCTTCACAGCACCCCTCACGGACTCATTTCCCATCGGCGTTGCGCCACGCGAGCCACACGTTTGGGAGTGCTTGACAAGCATTCATCCAACTTGCGACGCTGGCACCCGGAAGGGTGTCATATCGTGAGGCATGTTGTCTGCCTTCACGACACAAGACTCGAGGCCGTCTTCCGATCGTTGCCAGCAAGAGCCCGGAATTACGTAGGGCTCATTTGGATGAACTCAACAGTGCAAGGTACAGGAGGGTCCCCATGTCAGGTTAAATCGTCGTTCCAACGCAACTTATTGTCCCGGAGTCGGATTGCAGTGCGTAGCCGAGCGCGGGTTCACGAGCGGCGACGGCCCTGCCGTGTCTTGCTGCGCGGGATGTCTCTCAATTTTCACGTTCAACCCTTGGCAATGTGCCGCTCCAAAGTCGGGTGGCCGCTTGGTCAAACCGTTGCTGTGGATCCGGCCTGTGGATGACGATCTTGCAGAATAGCTTCACGTCGAGGAGATCAAAACCAATGTGGATTGGGGGTTTGTCCCATCAGCCCACGTATGGTGACTTTGATATTAGAATAGGCCGGAACCCAATATTGCGCCGTCTGGCTGTTTCTTGAGGGCAGTCACAGCAACCCTGGTACATTACCCGAGCTGGCCGGAACATCCTGGCAGTCATCCAATTGCAAGAGCCGGGTCGTTCAAGATCTTACCACTGCTCACTGACAAAGCGCAAGTATATTTTCCTCACGCGTAGTGTCGGCGTGCATTGGACGTCACTCAGGCTCGCCAGTGATCAAATATGGAGAATGGCTGACCAAAGATACTGCGTAAGGGAGAGAGAGTGAGAGAGCTCCTCCATTGCTCTGCGGCTCGAACCACGCTGAAGGCGCATCTCGGTCCGTGCTGGAACATGTCACATCGGCGACATGCAGCGCCAGTTTACACTACGGCGCCCCACAGTTCTAAGACACAGCAGATGGAGGTCGAAGACCCGACCACCCCAAACGCCACAAACGACACATGGCGAGGAGGGGGGAGCGGTCCGAGAAGCAGCGACTTCGGTCGGTCGAGTGGGTGGCTCCCACACTCTGGGTTCTGTTTCCTGACCACCAGCCGAACCCAGCCCATTTGAGCTGTGATTCCCGAGGACACTCGACCTGTCTGTGACAAGTAATCCGATTTTGCCTATGTGGTCCCGTGCAGAATCTAGGCCTTTCTGACACGGACACGATGAGGGATAGTCTGGCCGAGGGCGTCGAGCTGAGGCCGAAGCTGATCCCCATCAAAAGGTCGTTTACTTACGCGCAACCCACAATAATACACGCAATCCGCCCTTATTGCTGGGTCCGAACGGTAGAGAAAAGGCTGGAACTGCGCGTCAGAGAATCCATCTACCGCTGTTTCGTTGATACACATGCCAAAAGCCATTGCCTACCAAGTACTCTGTCTGGAGCGGGGCCAAACCGGCTGCAGCTCACTGTCCCGAATAGTCCCGAGTGAGGATACGTGCAGCACGTCCGGAGTCGGATGTCGTCGAGGAGACCCAACGTCGAATGGAGACTCTTCGGCTGATGGCCCGTTTTTGTCTGTAAAAGACCCGCTCTCATTGAGGATCGACACCAGATAGTGGAGCGTTTAGGGACAGCCGTGCTAGGCATCGCATGGCCTATTGAGCAAAGTGGACAAAGAACTTATACAAGAACGTTTTTGCGTGGAGTGCAGCCCATCCCTAAATTCTAGGCGAAGGTACCGAGCTTGAGGTGCCTCGAAGCAAGAGAGACAGAAGTTGATGTGAGGCAGTGCACCTGCACTCCAAACTCTGAGAGTGGCCCCCCACCCCAACGCTAATTGTTTTATTGAAATCCACTCCTTCGCCGCCGCCGCTTGCGTTGGCGAGATCGAGACACGCCCTGTCCTAGTACTCCGTAGACCGTAGGATCCGACAGCACGGACGCTGCCCACTGTCGTGACGGGGCCTTCAACCGAAGCTCCAGAGGAAAGGGAAGGCTCAGAAAACAGCACTGCGTAAAACAACGCGAGGGACGGCCTCCTGACCACTTTGCAACGGCGACGGGACGTGGGCGCAAGTGCTCCCGTTATACTAGCCTCGAGCAATGACGGAGATGACCCAGGGGCCAGAACGGGCTGTGAGTTGCAACAGCCATTGCAGGAGCCGGCCGAGCTGTGATATCGAGAACTGAAAATGAGGTGAACGAGGGAGTCTTTGCATCGCGGGCACCTCAGTCTTCAAAAACGCCGTATGTAGCGGGACCACACCTCCCTGCCGAATCCTTCGACGACGCGCGCTTGGGATTGGGGCAGGGAGTTGAGGAGGGGATACCTAAACTTGGAAAAGACCTAACTCCAACGAAAAACGCGTCTGCAGTAAGCCCCTATTACCAACCCACTGCTAATCCGTACAGGCGTTGCTTCGTCGCCAAGAAGGGGCAACGACTTTGGCCCTTGATTATTGCCGTCGGCCGTGAAAATTTCTGGACCCCGTCCAGGTGCTGTGGTTGTAGTTATTTCCAGACCTTGACTCGCACGGCCCGGGAGTATTGGGAAGGGTACCGCAGCACTCGTACCCAAGGTACTTCAGCTACCCTGGGAACCAGGGGATGTAGCCTTTGACGGCCAGTCGTTAAGATCCCAGGCTGCGGCTTGGTGAAAAAGCAATCAACGACTTTTCTGGAGAATCCTAGCCCTCTTTGCTTTTTGCCCAGAACTCAACCGAACAGGGGGAGACCAACAGAACAAGCTCCGAGGTCATTGCCCGGAACCTCGACGTTGAGAGCAGCAGGCAGCCCACACATCGAGTGTCCGCAGTGGAGATCCACAGGTGGGTCGTTGTTCGCCCGCCCGAAGCACCTGCTGCACAGCACTCAAACCGCCCGCCAACCCAAAAAGGCCTGTGCGGGCACACGAACGTGGGGAAACAGGCGGGCCACAGGCAGGCAAGTGCAGAGCACAAAGAGAAAGGAACGCCGAAGTACCTACCTACCCAGCAGCGCCCTTCCTCCCGGTCCGCAGCCGACTGGAATCCCTTCCCCTCCAGATTCGCGGGACCTTGGACCCTCAACCCTCGACCCTCGCCATCGCAGCTCCCGTCGCCTCGCCCATTTGTTTGCAGACAATGGCAGCGAGCACGGCGACACCGATTGCGACGTCGAGTCCATTGACCTCAATGAATCCCACCTCCACAGAGCACGACTACCGATTCCCACGCAGGCCAGGCGCACCCGCCGCGACCGGCGCGCCCAGGAGCTTCTTCGCCCCCCATTACCAAGCTCAACATCACCAACACCAACATCAGCACCAGCACCAGCACGGTACCAACAGAGAGAGCTCTGGCGGCCTGCGCGCCGAGCTGCAGGGTCTCCAGCTCGACTTCACGACGCCAGCATATACCTCAACCATCGGGCCATACCCCAGCACGCGCGATGAGCTCCTGAGGTCCTCGGCCTTCCTGCCCTTTCAGAGGGGCGTGGCCTCGGGGCTGGGCCAGAGCCCCGAGGAGATGCAGAGGCAGGATCCCATTGCAATCCAAGTATGGCGCTTCTTCGCAGACACCAAGAAGCGTCTTCCCGAGCAGGATCGCATGGAAAACCTGACCTGGCGGATGATGCACATGACCTTGCGCAAACGCAGACAAGCCGAGGCAGCAAGGTATGATCTCGCACTCTATTTGTTTTACCTTTCAGACATTGGGAATGAGTCTTTTTTTTAAAGGCGTGGGCAAAGTGGGAAATAGACGAACCGCTGACGACTTTGCAAAAGACTAAACCGCCTCCCCAGCGCTTCTCTCAACGCGCCAAGTGGGATAGCGCAGCTGCGCAAAACTTCTGAGCAGATTTCGTCCCAGTCGGAGCCCATGAACCTGGATGATTTTATTAACAATGAGAATGTCGGCACGCCGGCCGGCTTGGCTCTCACTCCGACCCCGGAAACCACCAGGCACATTGACGATATCCGGGCGGCTCACACCACGGCGTCGGCGATCCCCATCAAGTCCCGCAGGGAGTCCGCCCAGCACCTTGTGCCTCAGTCTGTCCCGGTCGCCGTGCATCACCAAAGGGTACAGGAAGAGTTTGGCTACATTCCCCGGCACCCGCGCAAGACCAGCATTGATGAGACGAACAGACGTGTAAGTTGGCAACCCCTTGTCCATCCCGCGTCGGTTTTGGGTTTTAGGCCCCATGCCGCCTCGATTGCCATGGGCTGTGATAACCACTAGCAATCTAAACTGATCTCACCATTTTACAGAATCGAAAACGGCCTGCCAACTTCTCCCCTCAAGTTCCTGCGGTGAACAGCAGCGGGTTTGCGTCCAGTGAGCTTGATGCCGACCCCGAGATTCACGAGTACTCGCTCGACCACTCAAACCAAACGAGCATGGGGCAGCCACCCAATCACGGGGGGGTCCCGTTCCCGCTTGAGACCTTCCACATGGAAAGCGACCCCATTATCACCTCCGCGGGACCCTTCCAGCAGAACTTCTCCTTTTCACCATCCACCTCCCCGATGGTGTCTCATGATCCCTTTTCCGCCTTGTACAACAATCAGCAGATGGCCTCCAACTCTCTGCCCGGTAATGACTATTATTCCCCCCCAGGATCGGCTTATCAGTCGACCGTCTCTACACCGCACCCCCTCAACGAAAATGAAGGGCTCTACTTCGGCGGGATGGATATGCGACATGCCCGACAGCGGCCCTACAGGACTGGCCAGCCCGGTATGGGCAGCGCCATTGGGCACCAATTTCCCTACGGTGGCGGCGGTAACTTGATGTTCCCCACACCTAGCACAGGCCCAGACCCGAGCTCATCTTTCACCGCGCAAAGCTCATTCGCCCATATTGACCCAACGCAAGTGTTTCACAGTGATCATCCGGCTCGCTCCCCGGGCGTCGCTCTGATGCAGGATAACATGTTTTCGTTCGGCGCGGACTCGGATGTTGACGAGGAAGACGGTGGCGCGTTTGCCGACCGCAACATCGCTGCCCCCCAGGACTTCACGTCTCAAGGCGCAGATGAGGCGGGCTTCGACGGCTTGTCACTACAATGGGACCCATCTCTTCCTGGAAATTTCAACACCAGGGCCGCGAGATATCCAGCCGGCCCGCCCCGTAAGCAGGTGACGATTGGGAATACAACGACCGACTATGTGGACACGAACGGCGAGTGGGAAGGGTCGTCCTTGGGTAGATCGCAGTCCCAATCATTCCGATCAAATGACAGACGCCAGGGTAAAGTTCCAAGAACAGCTTCGACGCCAGGTCTAGCGAATCAAACAAACCCTTTCGATCGTCTTGCGCAATCGACCCCGAACTCCCCCCCTGCGGATGGTATCCATGCCTCGGGGTTTTCATCTGCTGCGCCTTCTCGGCCCTCTTCTCCGCCCCTCGGATCGAAACACGGGTCGACAACAAACCTCCAGGGCGCGGGCAATCAGGGGGACGGCGGTGCGCCGACAACATGTACAAACTGCTTCACACAAACCACACCACTATGGCGTCGCAATCCCGAAGGCCAACCTCTCTGCAATGCTTGCGGCTTGTTTCTGAAGCTCCACGGTGTAGTCAGGCCGCTGAGTCTGAAGACAGACGTCATCAAGAAGCGTAACCGCGGCTCGGGCGCCAGCATGCCGGTTGGAGGAACAAGCACACGCTCGGCGAAGAAGAACGCGAGCATCAATACCTCATCAGGCGCCTCAGGTGCAGCCACAAGAAAGAACTCGACGCTCTCGATCTCAGCATCTGCCAACCCGCCACCGGCTCAAGCGGCGACGCCGCCTGCCCAGAATCGAGCCAGCAGCGTCAACGACAGCGAGAGCCCAGCGAGCGCACACGGGTCGGGCGGGAACACGGCGGGAAGCACGCCCACTAGCTACCAGGGCAGCGCCGGCTCGTCAAGCGGTGTCGCTGGTGGCAAGGGCGTCGTTCCGATCGCCGCCGCCCCACCCAAAAGTGCGCCTGGCCCGGGCGCTGCGTCTCTGACGCGTTCAGCAACCATGGGCTCCAAGCGGCAACGCCGCCACAGTAAGAGTGCGGGGGGTGACCAGCTGACGACGGCGGGAGGCATGGATATTGACAGTCCGGAGAATTCGACCGGTTCGAATGAGGCGGCTCGTTCGCTAGGCTCTAGTAGCGGGTTTCCAAGCATGTCTGCGAATACCAGCAGCCTAGGCTTGGCCAACGGCTTCGGCATGACACAGCGGCCAATGGGGGGGCAGGCGATGATGGGTGGAATGCCTGGGGGTCAAACTGGTGCCAATGGCATCATGGGCGCGGGAGGTGGCGCATCCGGGGGTGTTCAGGAGTGGGAGTGGCTGACTATGAGTCTCTGAGAGAAGTGTTTACTCGCATGTTGCATCGGAGTAGGGGATGGGAGGGGCGTACAGGGTGTCTTGGGGGCGCTATATCCATAATTTCTTGTCTCAATGGTTCTTTCCACATCGCTCTAATGACCTATGGGCATATTTCTTGGCTTGGAAGAGGCCAAGGTTTTCACGACAGGTGGTGGGGATAGACAGACGAGCGTTTTCTCATGCTGGGAAGGGAGGGGGAGCTTCTCTCGCATGCTTTTTGGTGTCATGTGCGAGCTGGGCGAAGACACAGCAATATACAATGTTGATACCCTTTTTCTTGGAGTTTTTTACGTTTCTTCCTCATGATTTTGTTCAGTCTCGTTTTACAGTGATATCAGCTTTCATCCCAGCTCTTATGCTGGGACGAAATGGAACACTCGTTTCGACTGTCCGGTCCTTCCTCTGCTTATATACACGACGCTTGCACGTACTGAGTCTGAGGTTATCGTTGACTTTCCTTGTTATGCCGGCGTGATATGGGGTATCGATAACAGGGTCGTTTTGTCCTTGCTGGGTATCTCGCTGCTTTTGCTACGAATGCCGTTGGCCTCATGGATATGCATGAACCGTCGGGTGGCGCTGTTCAATTAGACGCACACGTTCCTTTTTGATGAATGGTACTGTTCTTACGATGAAGAGGTGATTTGCGGGTTGGACGGTTAGTAGATGACCGGGTGGTGTGGGACAGAAGACAGGATGTCAAGTACCAAGGCATGGAGGTGGTTGATTGTGGGGGCGGAATCGAGAAGAATAGGCAGGGTCTCGTCTCTACAGTGGGTAGAAGGAGATTGTTACGGCTTGGTAGCGGAATAAGGAAGATTAGACGACGAAATGGTGGTTTAGTTTGGGGCGCTTTCCCTGGCTAGGTGGTTGCTGGTGTTGGGACAGTGGCTGCATGGTTTCCTATGTTCGATGCGGGCAATAAAGTGCTGAGATACATTACAGATTGGGTTATATGCAACTTAGTTTCCTGTTGGATCTGTGTCTAGAGTTTGTATTTCTTTCTAGTTTGGCGTTCTTGACTCGGGGGTGATAGTTTAGGGGGCCACATTTGTATCTACTTTATTGTTAGCTCGGCTTACGCATCAGGAATAATAACATTAATTGGATTGATCCTTTTGGTGAGTTCAGCAGCCATATAACGACTGATTGTGGCAAAGAAAGGCCATCCTGCCGTCGATGCGAGTACACTACATAACACAATCCGAATGACAAGTGGCCAGACTGGGTATTTCGGCACACCTTTTGGTAGGCTAACGCAGTTGGGGTTTGTGTTCAATTGGTGAAGTCGTTACACTGATGGTGAAATCTTATATTTGTGGCACATGGCCAGGCTTGGAGTCCGGCAGGAGTTGAAGGTATTAAGGCATTAGCTGCCTGGGTAAGAATATAAATTACTTCCCCTGGTCTTCTACTTCGTCTCCTACCAGTCCTCATTCTCGCTGGAGTCGAGGGCTCGCTTGCCTTTCAAGGTCGCATTCCGGGATATATCTGGCTTAGCCGTACATGTGCCCTCCCAAGGAAGCCAATGATGCCTTGGCCAAATGGATGACGGCCGCCAGAACAATTGCAATCAAGGTCGCGGAGAACCTGACAGACGAGAGGAAAGTTGAACTGCGCGAACTCGCTAGTCAAACTATCGCCGATTGGGCACCGCACCTCTCAAGTACGCGGATGTCGTAATCATGTGAACCGATTTGTTATGCCAGTCCGTACCAGCAAGGGAGTCAGGATGGAATGCTGGCTGAGTGGAATGGGAGAGCTACCGTACGTGCTCTAGCCGATGTGCCAAATAGAAGGGTGTTGGCCGATGGTGGAAGCAGGATGAGTATTGGTGGTTTCCAGGTTCCTCGTCGGCCCCGTGTAGATTTCCGCTTGAGATCAACTCCATGCGAATTTTGATGGAATTTCCTGGTGCATTGTTGTGTGATGTTCTGTTCTAGATGGGTTTCAGTGAGGGTCTCTATGTGAATATGTGTACGTATTTCCGCACTGTCAGTAGAAAAGCACAAGTCAAGTCATATTCAGGGGCTAAAAAGGGAAAGTCAACAAGGTGATCACCAATTTGAATGGCTGCCGGGTCAGTACCCTGCGGACCCGCTTGTCCATTCACCAACAACCCGGATCACGTGCCGCAGAACCACGTGATCCCTTCTATCCGAAGATTACCCGAACAACAACCGAAAAATGGCCGCTCATGATAATCACCACCCAGCGCCTTCCTGGGACAATCAGACAGTTGCAGGGACATTGACACTGCTTGTCCTCTTCCTACTATTTTCTGCCATGTTAATTTGGTTATTTCGGCCTCAAACAAGAAGATCTGCACCCCATGGCAGCCATGTGCCCCACCAAACCAACTTCCTCAGCTGTAAGGCGGCGCCCCACAGGCCCCTTCCCCCACTTGCAGGGCTCGTAGAGCTCCCCACATGGAATTTCTTGGCTAACGAATCCTGGAAACAGCCTGCATCTGTCTTCCAGAGAGGTCCATTCCCCCGCTGGTCCGTCATCCAGGACAGGACAACGACGACCTCGATCTTCCAGAGTATCCCTCTCGTATTCGAAATTCCCATGCTTGAGGTCGCCGCATAATCGAAATCGGCAAGGTTTAAGGAAGGTAAGGCATTTCTAAGCTCCTGGAAGGTCTTTGCGCTTCCCGCTGCTAACAATTTCAGTTTGGCTCGTGCCGGTGTGTCCTCCGTCCTCCGGCCCCACCCCGCCGACCGCCCCGATGTCGTAGGTCGAAAAAGAATTATCCATAATTACTTTTGTGGGCAGGCAAGGTCAAGTTTCAGACGCCCAAAGTCGAGGAGCAGGAGAAGGAAGACTCCGTAGGTTACCTTTTTGTAATTTAGTAACTTACAAGCTGGAGACACCTCCAAAGCCAAACTCTTTGCTCAACCTCTGTTGATACTAAGGCTGCGTGAAGAGACTAACATACACTGATGGTGGAGCATTGTCAGCTCAAATTAACCCAGCTACAGGTGTAATCTCACCTTACTACTTTATACACCCTTTCCTCTCGAGAGGACTGCTGGCATCCGCCCTCCCCTCAGTTAGCTGAGGACAGGGCCAGCGTGAGCGATTTGGAATTCCTTCCTACCTCTCTTTTCCGCAGAATCGGGTGCCAGGGAATCGATAATCACGACATTGGGAACTGGTTGGGACGGAATGCTGAAATGTTTCAATCTACAATTACTTTACGGCGCTGCGCAGATAAAGCGCCCGGGCAGGTCCGTGTGGTGAGGGGAGCTGGAAAGCCCCCGGACTCCGGCAGGTTCAACTGAAGCCTCAACGTTGCTGACCATCCTGGGTTTGCTCCTGAAGATGGGCCATGTTCCGTACTCAGCTGAGCCACACGACAGGTTTGTTTGGTGCCGTCTTGTGGGCTTTTGTCCCCTAGTTGTGCCCATCCCCTCCGACCTAGAAAGGAGGTCATCTTAATTTTCTTCTCACTGGTCATGCACCGTCCCCTCTGGGAACCGGAAGCCATCTTAATTCTCTTTTTCCACTGATCATGATCCAATATTCATCTTCCCCCCAGGCGGCCTGGACATGTTCCACCGAAAGCAACCAACTTTCTCATTCTATCAGTCCCGTCGGTTGGAGAGGCTGCAACAACAGGGATCTCGAGGCTCAGCCTGGCAGTAATGAAATAGCTTTAGGAGTTGATGGCTTAAAGATTACGCTAAGTTAAGGTAGGTATATATGGTAAAGTGAAAGCTTTTCAGCACAAGCAGATAGCAAGGTGGCTGTTCCCACCCAAATTTCTCTTCACAGTCATGTCGGATAGATACAGGTACATCTTGCATCGGAAGCGGTTAGTATCTTGATACTTTGGTGCTTGCGGTAATATAGTTGATCTTGACACTGGCTTCAGCACGAAAGTGATCATGCACTGATATGAGGAACCCAAGAAATCCCGAGGTTGGGAGAACAGCTTCGATTGCGGCGCGGCCAAAACTACTTAATTTTGGTGTTCGCGCCAGTTAATAACAAGAAGAGAGCGCACCAGGTTGGTGACCCTCTTTGTCCTCCGTGCTCTGCCGCTACCAACGCTCCAACCCAGCCATTCTTCGAACGAGGTGGAAACATCATTCGAGCTGCGGTCTGCCGCTACGAGGTCCTAGCCACGGGTCGTTACTGGAGGAAAACTATTCCCAGTGCCCAAACGAGGTATCGAGCAGGGTTTGCGCGAAAGCCCAGCGAGAATGGTCTCGGTTCGCCGCAAGACCGGCCTCATACCTGGTCATCGCCTCTAGCAACTGAGAGTAGACGAGGCCCTTGGGCCATCTCTCGAACACGTGGATGAAGCTGAACACTCCAAGTAAGATCAGAGAGAGTTCGTGATCCTCGAGCTGCATGACTCTGTCGTATCCGATCTTAGTCATCTAGGTGGGAGAAAGTATCTTTGTCAGCCAAGAGGGATATGTTAGGATATGTTAAGAAAAGGGCGATCATTTACCTCCCATGTGTGAGAGGCTTGCAGCTTGGCGCCCTGACGTACGAGCCAGCATAGCAGTCTGACCTTGTCCCGGTCGAAGGGACCTTTGATCAGGACCTCCGGGATCTTTGTGCGAGGGTGGATATCAAGGGAGGGCGGTTTATAGTCAACCCATTGGAGGAAAAGCCAAGTATGTTCGGCGCTATTAGCACAGGTTAATAAAGCGCTCCAACATAAGCCACCTTGTCATACCCAAGGAGTGGCAAGCTGTTTAGGGGTATCCGGACTAGTCATGCCCGGTGGGGGATGAGGGGATTGCACATACAGACGATCCCACAGAGAGGTTCCGTCGGTATTACCGACAAGAAACTGCTTGGCCCATTCCATATGACTGTTCCACTCGTGCTCGAAGCACCTCTCAATGTCGTCCTCGGTGGGGTCATGGCCACTTGCGCCTGGCGAGATGTGTTCCAGCTGGGCGTAATGAAGACGTTGCGCGTCGCGATCCTCGAGCTGCTTCTTGCCCTTCCGCCCCTTGAGGTCCTTGCGGAACCAGAACTTCTGTGCATCGAGGATCAACTCCACGGTCATCCAAGAGGAGTCAAGGACCTCGCTCTGGCAAAAGGATTAGTATCGCCGCGTCTGAGATCATCGGGCGAACACAAGCACTCACCTGGAAGACGGGATCGCCTCCAAATCTCGCATTATCCGTCTGCCAGCCGCCATAGCTATGGACGGCCGTTGGCAGCACGCCAAACCACACATCCCAGGTCGGGCCAAAGGCCGTCAAAATCAGCTGCACGTAGACAGAGCTGTTCGACATGATGCGGCCGATGCGCTGGCTGCTCTTGGGAAAGTTGACGTTCTCGGACCGGAGGAGGATCATCTCCAGAATTTCCAGTGGCAATCGCTCGATGGAGGCACCAGATAATTTCTTCATTACCAGCTTCTGTCTCCGCCGCTTTCTCCGCTCTTGCTTCTCGGCGTCCTCGGCGCTGCTGCCGCTGCCGCCGCCAGCGCCATTGTCGCTGTCCTCACGGCTGCGCTTTTTGGCGTCCTTGACAGCGGGATTTGGTGGCTGCCAGGCCTTCTTCCGCGGGCCCTTGCCCCTGATCTTAACAGGGGTTTTATTTTTCAAGGGCCCGACGGAGGGGGTTTGCTTGTGCGGCATCGGGGTTGCTGGGGTGAGGTGTAAGAGACAAGACCGGGAAACTGTGCTTGCGGTGATATTGAGTTGTGAGCGAGCAAAAAAGGTGTGATGAGCGCTGGAGATTTACGGCGAAGAAAAAAGCACAATACAAAGGCTTCGGACGAGATGTTACATTTTTATAGTGAGATAACGCTATTGGAGTCGAGAAATTGAGAAAGGAAGATATTTCCAAGTGAAGACGAGTGAGGATGGGACGAACGATGTGATAAGAGCACACCTCAGCGCTCATGCTAATCCCACGCCCCTTACCAAGGCTTAGTCCCCCACCCTCACCCCTGTCAGGGGCGTGTTCGCATCCTGTTAACGACATTTCTTTTCCTTGGAATTCCTGGTCGCTGTTAGGGCTGCCGTTTTTGACTAGTCGAGTTTGGACCGTGCTCTGACCCACCCCGCTCAATCAGACCCCTGCCTCCAAGGCCGATATTGTTCTTCCATAAGAGACTGCACGTACCTGCTCCTAATTCACGATGTTAATTGTTCTTGATAAATACTCCATGCCCACACCCTTAAATGCTTAATATATTTCTTTTATTTATTTCTTTCCAGTTCCATTATACTGTATTCCAGCTAATGACAAAATTGCTATACATAAGCTTAGACACGTAATGCACTGTCTACGTTTAGTATTTTAAGACTAACATAAGACCCTCTATTCTATATACTTATTTAAACACTAAATTTAACTGAATAGCAGAGACGCTTTATTACTTTACATTTTAAGAAGGCTTAATTCTTATCACTTAACTATATAAAAGGTGTGCTTATAAGTATATAGTAAGCTTATTTCTTAACGACCAGAAAGGGGGAAAGGCATTAGATTAAAGATTTGACAGCTCTTATTAAGAAGTGGATTAATAGGTAGGGTTAAGAGATCTGAGGTTAATAAATAATAACGCTATAGTAATGGTAATCCCTAGCAGCTCTACATTACTCTAGTGTTCTAATGGCTCTAGTGGTTTTAGCTAGTTTATAGAGTATAAGCGGCAGTGCTTTAGAAGATGTGATTTAAGCTTTTGCTATAATGTAATTTTTTATATAAGATTATTTAGTTCTACTGCTAGCGTGGCGTTTGGTATCAGCACTGTAGCTGCCTTAGTTTTAGCTACGAGCTTGATGTGGATGTTAGTTATAAGCTGGAGTTAGTACTAACCTACTATAGGTGTGCCTAATGTAAGTGCTTTTCGTCTTTAAGTAAGTGCTAATTATAATATAAGTTAACCTAACTATTAAGCATCTCTAGAGACCTTAAGCCTTATTAAAATCAATAGGAAAGCACATTTAGCTTAAGAGCGATAACTAAAAGCCTTAACCGTACATGATCGAGCTGAAGGCTAATACCTTTAAGCGCCTAGTGTTCAGTTAATTACACTGCACTTGTAGAGTACTGTAAGCCTAGTAAGGTTGCTAGCACCGTGTCAAGAGACACTGGCCAGCTATCAACAAGGACTGCTGCCATCGGAGTCCCACATCACCAAGCAATTCTCAGCCTTCGCGCCACCTGTAAGGTTCTCCTCTGTAATCCTTTTGTTGCCGTCAAGACTTCCGTTTTCTGAGTGGTCGGCCGCGCTTCGCCTGGCAGCGGAATCAGCCAATCATCATTCAGCGCACGGCAGCGCACGGACCCAAAATTTGTCCCTCGTTCCCTGGTGCCCCGCGTGCCAGCTGCTGGATCGCGAGGTCAACTCTTGGCGATAAATACATTTATGTCCTCGTCCCTAGCCCCTCACCACGGCTCTGCCTGTCCTCCTACTCCTTTCATATCCTCTGGCTTCGCGTATGCTAACCAATGACAAAAATGCTGCACTCAAGCTCAGACGCGCAAAGTAATGCAACGCAACACGACCCACCGCCCTTGACGCCGGCATTGAAGGGAGCAAACTCGTCGGCACGAGTCTCGCAAGTCTTTCGAATTTGATCCGCAACTCTTCCAGATCGGCTACGTTAGGACGTACGCTTGACCGTGTTCGAGATCCCGCGGACTGGCGGTAGAAAGCTGGCGTCTCAGCGAGCAGCGAGCACCTCGATTCCGTGATGCTCGCGATAGCGGTCGGGTCAGGCGAACCACCGCCCAACACAGCTGCGCAGTTGGTGGATTGAATGTTTGAGCATGGCGCGTGCCAATCGCGTCCAGACTTGACCTACGGATAGACTCGGTACCCGGAAGGAGCGCTGATGTCTGGCCTCGAGCCCATGGCGGCCAGTCGCAATAGGACAAGGGGTAGGAGTTGTCATGTCACGTTGCAAACTTTGGGACCCAGGCAGAAACTGGAGGCCAAGGACAAAGGCATCCATGCGAAGCGTAACATTTCTACAAAGAGCAGATCATGACGAGGTGAAGACCCCTTTTCCAAGGATCTCCGCTGCCAAATCTAACCAGAATATAGATACATGCTTCTCGGAGCTGGAGCCGGAGCCGGCACAAACGCGTGGTGCCCTCACCTTTAACTGTTATCCACCTGATGGCCGACAGCCTCAAACGTTTATTCATTGAACACAAGGGTCAGATTTGTAGACGAGACAGAGCAATCTACATGAATGGGCTACGTGAGCAAGGCCACGGTGTCTGGCTCTGTTCCTCGGCGTTGGTGATGGAATAAGCGGCTGGTCTTTATTTGGAAACAGACAAGGATTAACAAGTGCGATTTTCCCAGCTGCAATGGCCCAATTGTTCCTACGAATGCTCCGGTCAAAAGAAAAGGGCCGCCCCTCAACAAGTGCGAGAGCTAGGTTAGCACCATGCTGCCATCCATCGTTGATCCAGCACCAGCCCTGGAAACATTATTGAAAGACCCTTCAACAACGACAATAGGCCCTGCTGTGATGTAATCAAGGCCTCTCTCAATGCAGCTGCACCTTGGTGCCCTGGAGAAAGATGTGTGGGTGACATATTCACACGAAGGTGCTGGACCCTTTCCTATGGTAGGAGCCTTCCACGTGCCTTCGTACTCGAACCGGGTAGCCGCAATGGCAGTGCTCTTGCGGGCTTGCGGCCCCCCATCATCAACCTGCAGAGCTCGGCCAACGAGGCTGAGCCGAGAAAACAGCACTCCTCATTTGTTGCCACAGACCGCCAGTTGAGAACGAGCCTGCCGGAAGTACCCCTCATTTCTTCATCCCGTTCGCTGACAATGAGGTCGCGATGCTTCAATTCTGAAGCCACTACCGATGTGTTCGGTCGGTCCAGTTCCCAGCTGCGACAAGGAGGAACAAATCCAATGGGCCAAATTCTGAGCCCCGGTCGGAAGTCAAGGACCAGGCACATAGAATACTTGCGCCATTTCATATGCCGGTGGGATGGACAAAGCCCAGGGCAAATACCATGAAGGTCCCGTCCCGCAGTCGGGGCTGACAGCTCTTTTCGAGCCCGTAAAGCCAACACTCGAGTAAGCCCTCGGACCATCGACCATTGTGCGATGAAGGCTAATGAAGCAACAGCATTTTGTTCGTCCATGGGTTCACTGGTCACCCTGAGCGTACATGGACCTGTAAGAGAGAACCAGACGGCACAACGCAAGTCACCGAAGACCAAGGAGCCGGCGAGGCGACCGAGTCAACACCAAGAAGTCGGGCTTCCAACTTCTTTTCACGTTCATTCCTTTCCTCCCGAGACAGCAAGCCTCAGGTCTTTTGGCCGCGAGATTTAGTCCCCCTAACCGTGCCCCACGCCAGGGTCCTAGCATTTGGATACGATACAACGGTCAGACACAGTCTGGCTTCCGACGTGGACAAAAGAGGGATCTGCGAGTTCGCATGGGATCTCCTTCTCGCTTTAGAAGGAGAACGTCGGGCGGAACCTGCAAGGCCGCTGTTGATCATCGCCCATAGTCTGGGCGGGATTGTTGTCAAAGAGATGTTACGGAGGTCAAAAACGTGCCAACAGGGCCAGGCTTATCTTCGACAGCCATTCGACGCTACGGTGGGAATCATGTTCTTCGGTACACCCCACGCCGGCGCAGACCCTCGGGCCTTCCTCCACAGGGTTGTTGAGAAATTAATCAGAGCAGCCCAATTCAGGGTCGAGGAGCAAATCATTCAAACCATTTTGCCAACCTCGGAGCGCCTCAAAGAGCTCAGAGACGTGTTTGGTCCAATGGCACAGGAGAAAAGGTGGATAATCCATTCTTTCCAGGAGATGTTTGGTGTTAGGGCTCTCAAGAATCGAAAGGTCGGTGGTGCCCGAAGGCCCGAAGGCGGATGGCTTGCCATATCCCCTCGACCTCCACACGAGGCGTTGACAGGAGCTAACAACGCATAGGTGGTTGAAGACACATCGTCTTCCATTGGGCTCTGCTCCGTAGAGACGACTCAGTATATACGACAAAATCATATGGAAATGTGTCGCTTCACCGGGTTGAATGACCCAGAGTACAAGAAAGTCTCTGCTGCTCTCACACGGATGGCAAGTGGCCCCGTCATTGACACCGACGCTACCAGCGATGATGGCAGCGATGACAGCGACCCCGGAAAGCAATGTGACAGCGACAGTGATGTTTTCGACGCTGAAGTGATCGACAGAGAGTTTCAGCTGAGCGACAAGGAGAAGGAACTTATCATGGGCTCGCTCTACTTCAACCAAATTCATACTCACCAAATGACGATCAAAAAATCACACTCCGAGACATGTCGGTGGCTCTTGACAAACCCCAAGTACATCGAATGGCTGGACTCTAAGAAGCTAAGCGAACATCATGGCTTTCTTTGGATAAAGGGAAAGGCCGGAGCTGGGAAGTCAACTTTGATGAAATACGCCCTCAGCAACGTCCGGACGGGTACAAAAGAACTTGTCGTCTCTTTCTTCTTCAACGCACGAGGCCACTCCCTGGAGAAGTCTACAATCGGAGTGTATCGGTCACTGTTGTCGCAAATCCTCGATCAATCCCCAGCACTTCGAGACATTTTCTCGTCCCCCACCTTCAAGCCTCTTCATTTGCACTTAGCAGGAGGGAATTGCCCTCCGTGGACTGTGCAAACGCTCAAAGACTCCCTTGAGGAAGTTGTCCGGAACCTTGAGCCGGCCTCTCTGCTGTGCTTCATAGATGCCCTCGATGAGTGCCACGACCATGAGATCCGAGACATGGTGTCGTTCTTCGAACACCTGGGGAGTATCGCTGCTTCATCTGGAGTTTCTTTTCGAGTTTGCTTCGCAAGCCGGCACTACCCCCACATCACGATTTCCAAGGGGCTTTATTTGAACCTCGAAAGCCAAGAAGGGCATAAGCAAGACATCGGTGTGTCCTAGTGTTTGCCTACCTGAACCGCCGACCAGCCACTGACGTGTTAATTGTTTAGTCAACTACTTAGGCAGCGAGCTGAAGATCGGCACCAGTGAATTTGCTAACAAAATCCGCCTGGAGCTTCAAGACAAATCCTCTGGAGTCTTCATATGGGTTGTATTAGTGGCCGGGATCTTGAACCGGGAGTATGACAAGGGAAATATTCACCGCCTCCGAAGCAACTTGCGAGAAATCCCACAGGATCTTCACACACTGTTCCACGATATACTAACTCGCGATCCTCACGGCAGAGAAGAGCTATACTCGTGTCTTCAGTGGGTTTTATTCGCAAAACAGTCGCTGAGACTCGAGGAAATTTACTTCGCCATCCTCCTCAACCTTACGCCCGGGTTTATCCCCAGCTGGGAAGATGATGAGATTACAACAACTGACATGGAGAGGTTCATCCTAGATTCTTCTAAAGGGCTCGCCGAATTCACCAAATCTCGAAAGCCGACAGTCCAGTTCATACACGAGTCCGTAAAGGCTTTTCTCGAGAAAAGGGATGGTCTACGAGTGGTCTGGCCGGACCATTCAACGGCCGGTACCCACGAGCGATTGAAGAAATCTTGCCTCGATGCTATCAAAGCAGGCATCGCCTACCTTCACGCAAACACCCCCGGGTTCGGTCAACTGGATGATCTCTCGGGGCCTCTGGGACGTGACCAGATCCGGAATCGCCAAGCACTCACCAGAAAACTTCCATTTTTACATTACGCAGTACACCATATTTTCTTCCACGCGGATGTTGCAGAACAGGCGGGTATTGGACAAGATACTTGGCTTCAAGGCTTCCCACTTGCCGACTGGCTGAGGCTCTACAACATTCTCCAGGACCAGAAAGAACTACGATACACAAGTGACACAAGTCTCCTGTATCTACTAGCCGAGCGCGATCTGGCAAATCTCATCCGTTGCCACCCCTCAAAGCTAGACTGTTTTAGACTCGAACATGGGCGGTACGGGACACCATATTTTGCGGCCTTGTCGGTGTCAGATGGGAGGAGTGCTCGAGCATTCCTGGAGGCCTATATGGCGGCGCAGTTAGAAGTCCACCCACCAAAGTCGCCCCTACACATGCTGTACAAACCCTACCTTAATGACGATGAAATACGGCACAAGTCCTTCAACAACAAGGACTTCATATTTCCACCAGAGACATCTGTTCTCCAGTACCTAGCGAACCGAGCACCAGAGCCAGTCACAGCCGTGTACCTCAACATTGAACAGTTCGATGCTAACGCGAAGGATGGAGTGGGCCGAACTCCTATGATTTACGCCATCCAACGTGGACACGAGGCTATCACAAAAATTTTGCTTGGCCATGGCGCAAGTGTCAGCCTCCGGGATTCTTATGGCCTAACGCCGTTGATATGGGCCTCGAAGAGCGGATACCCTGCCATCATGAGGATACTCATCGAGAGCGGAGCTGACGTCAACGAAGCTGATGACGACGGATTCACTCCTATTTTTTATGCCACCCGCCAAGGGGACGAGTCTGGCGTGAGGCTTTTGTTGGAAAAGGGCGCCGATCCTGACGCTGGTCCTCGACTCAGATTCCCCACGAGTGCTCTTCGCCAGGCGGTCGATCAGAACTACATGGCTATTGCGAAACTTCTTCTAGGTGGCGGGGCTCGCCCAGGGGGGAGGAACAAATCTGAGCATGCCGCTCTCGGAAACGCAGTCATTGGGAATAAGGATATGCTGGAGTTGCTCAGTAAATCGGGAGCAAATTTTGATATCCAGGACGAAGAGTCACATGACACGGATGACGAAGAAGAGTCCCTCGAGATTCCTCAGCCTTGAGAAGACGACGGGTGTTGCCGGATCACCTGTCGAGATGGCACTTGTGTTGACGTTGAATGATTTTGTTTTCTTCTATTACCACAAGCGTCAAACAGGATACCTGTCAGAAGCACTGCACTCTTGGATTCGGTGGATTTGAAGGGGTTGCAACTGACTACGTCAGCAGAACAATACTATTCCATTATTGTATTAGTTAGTTTTACCTTATAGAAGGCTCTGGAATTCTTCCAGAGCCTCCCACAGCCTATAACAGGCCCTCTCTTCTCTTGTATCTAGTTCTAATTAAGCAAGCAACTCTACTCTATTGTAGTCATTGCACAAGGCACTGCCTTCCGGATCCTCTTGTTTCCAGCGTTAATATTCGCTGTGATACCTTTATTTACAGTGGCACTGCCCTGTAATTCACGCCTTTTGTTTGCTTCCTACAGTGCTGTAGGCACTGTAGTACGGCTTGGACCAGTACGCACTTCTTCCTCTGAGACTATAGGCTTGTACTACAGCTCTGTGGGTTCCTGAAGTTTAACACTTTAAACTACTTAATTTTACTATTAGCCTAACCATCAAAAAAGAAGGTATAATACTGCTAGCTAAGATACAGCTGTATAAAGCTGTGCGGAGCTGAATAGAGCTATATAGAGCTGAGCAGAGCTAAACTAACACAGCGAGTTCACAATGTACAGTATAATAAGAGCTCTTTAGCTATACTACAAGAGATCAGGAGCAATACAATCACGCAGTTGCAACCCCTATCAATTCTACAGAATCCAAGGGGCCATGTTTCCAACAGCACTTGCTGTGCCACAGCGGTGTACTTTGGCATGATGGTTAAAAAAATGGGCCTGGGCTGGTAGAAACAGGGGATTCCGCCAGGGCCGCACAGGGCAGAAAGGTGCCCGTGATGCCGGAAAAACCTCCTGTGGGGCAAGTTCAGAGATACCTGACAGGGGGTATTTTATTTAAGCACGAAACCACAGTATGCGCTCAGCGTACTGCGCGTGTGCAGTAGACTTCGGGAGGTACATATGCCCCGCTAAAAAGATACCTATCAAGGGTTTGGGGTGCCGAGATTGGCAGGTCCAAGCTGCTAAAAACGGCACCCCAAACAGCGACACAATCACTCAGGGTGGAATTCCTGTGTCGCTGTCGGGGCTTCCGTTTTTGACTGGTCGGTTGCGACCCACCTGGCTGCGGCATCCACCATGCCTTATGTGTAATCCTGCCCGAAGCTGCGGCCGAGCTGGGCGAACTCGAAGTAGTCGAAACAGTTGTTGAAGAGTACAGCGACGCTCAGAGCGCCGGCGGTGACGCCGCAGCGAGGAATCCGAGAGGGGGAGGGAAGAAACTGATGAGGTTGCTAACAATTCACTATCATTTTTTTTTACTTGCACACCACCCAATCTTGTTAGGGTGGTCAGGTCGCTTGTCTGGTCAACTCGCTTATCACGCACGTTATAGCTTTGGTCGTCGAAGCAGGGGCAAAGTAAACATCAGAACCGTGCGGGGATGTGCACAATCCGGCTCTGGGATGCGGCGACGGGTGCGCACCAGCAGATGCTCCAGGGGCATAGCGGTACACTTTTCGAAGCGTACAGCCCTAGTTTGCAGACCACACACAGCCACGATTACAAACCTGGCTGCACTACAATGTGCGCCCCTCAAAAGCCTCCATCGGATGCCATGCTTTGAAGCTTCAACTGAGCCGAAACCCCGCAATTTGGGGCCACATCGGCTTAACTTCGGTTTTTGGCTCTCTAACTCGCCCCTGCTGCCCATCGGCTCCAGTCCTCATGGCTGCTTTCGTGCTCCGGACCACCTGCCACACTCTGGACCGCCTCTGGTATATCGTCGGATGGGCCCAGGGTCTTCACGATATACCTCGCTGCCTTTCTTAACCACACATTATCTGAAACCTCGTGATACGGTCTGCAATCGTGCCCTGCGGCCTGCACGCAGCCGTTGCTGAGCGTCTGCATGAAGGCGAAGAAGGCTGACTGGCCGTTCAGATACCTTTCGTGCAAATTGAAGTGGACCTTGCCGCAAATCTCATGCCAAAGCCGTTCTATCGTCGTGGGTGGTTGACCAGGCGTCTTCCTTTTGTAGATGTCTTTAGAAAGCAGCGGTTGGGAGCACGCCTTGATGATGTCGATCTCCCTCGGAGCCCCAGATCATCTTCCCCGACGATCTCGAGCTTCGCCGTCGAATCGCCGTGGGCGCGGTGTGGGCAGATCGGCTCTGCCACGATGCCCTCGGACAATCTCCAGTCGGGCACATAGCTTCCCGCAGCGTCGATGGGAACAACTTCGAGAGTTCCCGTCAACGGGTCACCACGTTGACCAGGATCCAGTGTGAGTATTCGGATAGTGTCATTGTTTTGCAATGGTTGATACTGGTATTGAGGTTTCTCCATAGTGACCTGGGTAAACTGGCCGTTATAAGCGGCTTATTGCTGGGCGTATTTACCACTGCTCAGATAAAGTTTAGAATTACCCAATCATTTCTTTTCAGTTCGACAGCCGACAACTCCAGTGAGATACTGCACTGTCGCTTTCTCAAGTGATTTCATGACTTCACAGGTATATTGTTGAGCGGCCTAATTGGGCTGGCTTGCATGAAATGCCTCAGTTTGCCTATCCAATTGAGAGCTGCCACATCAGCGCTCAGCATGTTGATAGCCCACTGCCATATCGCCCAGCTTTTAGCCCACGCTGATTTGAGGTGTGGCTTGCCTTCTCTTCACTGGGAGCTGATTGAGGCTAGAGACCCAGAGCCTAACCCGCATGTCCATGCCCGTCTGTTCTGAGTCTGTTGCTCGCCGTCGAGAGAGTTTCCTATCTTTTCGATCCAAGTTCTACATCAAGTTTTGAAGTTACTCTGTCCGTCGGCAGGCCGGTTCCAGTCGTCAGCAATCACAAATGGACCCGAAAGTCCGCGCCTGCGTCAAGAATGTCCTCGATTCCTATGGAAAGCCTGAGAAACGGCAGCTATACGGGAGGCTAGTGGCACGCACCAGGGCAGAATGCGAAAAATTGCTGGAGAGCATAGAGATCAAGGGGGTGGTGCAAGGCAGAGTGAAGAAGTATGACTCGTTGAAGAAAAAGCTGGAAGATCCGTCCAACTTCGCAACATGGATTTCTAAGGGAAAAGACATATACGAACATCCTGATATGGGAGACCTTGCTGGGGTTCGCATTGGGCTGTACTTCCCCGACGACATTCTCCTGGTCGAGCGGGAGATTTTGAAGCGCTTCAACAAAAAACATCTCTTTGGTACAGTTACGGGTGGGCGAGATGCTACCAAGGACAGAAACTTGAATGTTCAGGAACACGGGAAGGGGCCATGGCAATCTCGAGATCACCACGGGGCTGTTGAATACTGGGAACACTCGGGATACAAGTCCTGGCAAATGGTGGTTGAGTGGAAACAGCCTCCGCCCAAGAATTCCGAATTGGTCACAGTAGAGATCCAAATCGGGACGGTGGTGTCGCAGGCTTGGGCCGAGGTGCAACACAACATTATCTACAAAAGGTCCACCGATATCATTGCCACGCCGACCATGAAGCGAATGATTGATGCCATAAATGGTCTGGCAACCACGACCGAGATCATCCTCAAAGAATTGGCACGAGCCCAGGAGGTTGCAAAGAAAGAAGCGGAGAAAAAGGCCGGATTGCAACTTCAGTCCATACTTGGCGAGGTCGTAGAGGGCGACAACGCCAAGCTCGAGGCAAAGGATAGCGATGGTCGGACGCCGTTGTTGTGGGCTGCCAAGCTCGGCCAGGAGAAGGTCGTACATCAACTGCTCGGCAGCGGCGCCAATATCGAGGCGCGGGATAACCGTGGCCAGACGCCGCTGTCGTGGGCCGCCAAAGAAGGCCACGACACCGTCGTAGAGAAGCTACTTGGACAGGGCGCCACTACCGAGGCAACAGATAACTATGGCCGGACGCCACTATCGCTAGCCGCCCGAGAAGGCCACGCGGCCGTCGTAAGGCTACTGCTCGAGAAGGGCGCTAAAATTGAGTCGGTGGATAATATCTATAACCAGACACCACTGTCGTGGGCTGCCGAAAAAGGCCACGAGGCTGTCATACAGCAGCTACTTGAACGGGGCGCCAATACCGAGGCAAAGGATAGCGATGGCCGGACGCCGTTATCGTGGGCTGCTGAAAAAGGCTACGAGGCTGTCGTACGGCAGCTTGAACGGGGCGCTAATACCGAGGCAGAGGATAGCAAGGGCCGGACGCCGTTATCGTGGGCTGCTGAAAAAGGTTACGAGGTACAGCAGACGCTCGAGGGGCATAGCAGATACGTCAATGCCGTAGCCTTCTCACCGGACGGCAAGACGCTTGCGTCGGGTTCGGACGATCACACAATCCGGCTCTGGGATACGGCGACGGGCGCGCACCAGCAGACGCTCGAAGGGCATAGCAGTTCCGTCGACGACATAGCTTTCTCACCAGACGGCAAGACGCTTGCGTCAGGTTCGGAGGATATAATCTGGCTCTGGGATGTGGCGACAGGCACACACCAGCAGACGCTCAAGGGGCATAGCGATTTGGTCCAAGCCATAACCTTCTCACCAGACGGCAAAACGCTTGCGTCGGGTTCGAAGGATCGCACAATCTGGCTCTGGGATGCGGCGACAGGCGCACACCAGCAGACGCTCAAGGGCCATAGCAGTTCCGTCAGCACCGTAGCCTTCTCACCGGACAGCAAGAAACTTGCGTCGAGTTCGGAGGACGTAATCTGGCTCTGGGATGCGGCGACAGGCGCGCACCAGCAAACGCTCGAGGGGCATAGCGATTTCGTCCAAACCGTAGCCTTCTCACCGGACGGCAAGACGCTTGCGTCGGGTTCGGAGGATCACACAATCCGGCTCTGGGATGCGGCAACGGGCACGCACCAGCAGACACTTAAGAGGCATATTAGTTCCGTCTACGCCGTAGCTTTCTCACCGGACGGCAAGACGCTTGCGTCGGGTTCGGAGAATCACATAATCCGGCTCTGGGGCGCGCACCAGCAGGTGCTCGAGGGGCATAGTAATTCCGTTACAGCCGTAGCCTTCTCACCGGACGGCAAGACGCTTGCGTCGGGTTCGGAGGATTGCACAATCCGGCTGTGGGATGTGGCGACGGGCGCGAAATAGCAGACGCTGGAGAGATACAGTATTATTACGAGTTTATCGTTTTCAGCGGATGGCCAGTACTTCGAGACAAACAGGGGCATCGTCAAGACCAGCCCAGATGTGGACATCTCGAACGCCTCAGCTTGCTTCGGCTATTTTAATAAGAATGTCTATTTGCATTATGATCCACACAGCGCCCACACATAACACTAACCCCCGGTGCCGAAAGAGGGCAATGATATACTTGTGGCGGTGAGGGAATCCCCACTAATGTGATCAACTACGTCAAAGAGATCTTGTGTCTTGGTGAATCGCACGGCTGGGGGATCGCTATCTTTCGTCGAATTTACCGAAATCGGCATGGTAGAATACCGACGGAACTGCCCATGAAGCCGACACTGACGGAGATGTCGACCTTGATATGACTGACGCCATGGTGAAGCGTAGGGCTGGGGTAACGTAAAGCCGGGGCTGTTGGAGGAACCAGTCTGCTGAAAATGGTGGGGTTTGCACTGGAGGGTACCGAGATTAGCGGGTCCAACCTGCCAAAAACGGCATCCCAAACAGCGACACAGGCACTCCTCGTGGAATTTCTACCGCAAAGCCTCAATCGCCTCGGTCGAGAAAACTCTCCCGTCTTCAACAGCAGCCCCATCCCGCCCTCCCCGCCTGCTGCAATGCCACCGGCATTGCGACCCCCAGCAGCGCCGTCGCAAAACCTCCTCCGATTTCTGCGTGCGCAATCCGAAGGGGTGGGTTTCTTCACCGGGGACCCCAAATGCGCTGCTATTATAAGTCGCAACGGTCGTTCCAATGCCACCTTTTCTGCAGCCCCACGGTCAAAGCCATGCGCGCGTCTCCTGAGAACATCCGAACCGAGGCGTGAGGCCGTTATACAGGCTGGCCTCTGGCCATTCGACTCGATCCTGCCCAAGTCGCCTCGCAAGCCGCGCGCCACCACCGATTCGAAGACCAGTTTTGGTGCGCAGCGAAACTCCTCATCGAACCAATCGCCCCGCGAGAGATGTCGGCCGAAGTGGAAAGACTGGCTCTTTGGACGGGGGACGAAAGGGAGCATGCAACTGACGGATGAAGACCTTCGGCTGCAACTGGAAGAGGAGTCCGGGTCCATCTTTGCGCGTAGGTCGCTGACGGCGAAAGCGGCGTTGGATCCAAGGCTGCGATGCACAGAGGTGGATGGGAACGGACAGGTCATCATGGTAGATGGCGAGTTGAAAAAGAGCGAACTGATTGCCAAGGTCAGTGACATCGTGTGGCTATGGTGTGTTCGTGTTGCTGACCACAGACTTAGTATGGACTCCTCCCGCGCGATCTTCGAAAGATTGACTCGTCGAACCTCCCTCATATTCTTGTTCGACCGTCTGCTATCCTGTTGAACTTATTGCACCTCAAGGTTTTGATCAAGCATGACCGGGTGTTGCTCTTCGATGTTTTTGGCTCTACAACGTCCTACCCCCAGTCGGCGTTCATGTATGATCTACAGGGGAAGCTAAACCAGAAGCAAGCCCCGAGTGCTAATAGCTTGCCTTACGAGTTCCGGGCGCTTGAGGCGGTCCTCATGTCAGTGACCTCGGAGCTAGAGGCCGACTTCGAAGCTGTTCGCGACCCCGTAATCCGTGTTCTTGGCGACTTGGAAGACGACATTGATCGGGAGAAGCTGCGAGTCTTGCTCGTTCTTTCAAAGCGGGTCAGCACATTCGAACAAAAGGCTAAGCTCGTCCGGGATGCCATCGAGGAGCTGCTGGAGGCAGACGACGATCTCGCTTCTATGTACCTGACAGAAAAAACACACGATCTATTCAGAGGGGAGGACGACCACACTGAAATTGAGCTGCTGCTGGAGTCCTACAATAAAATCTGTGACGAAGTGGTTCAGGAGGCCAGCAACCTGGTCTCGAGCATCAGGAACACGGAAGAAATGTAAGTTCGACCACGCCAAGGAGCGTTCCAGAATGTCTGCTGACCAAGGCCCAGCATCCGCGCAATTCTTGATGCGAATCGCAACTCTCTGATGCTCTTGGAGCTCAAGTTTTCTGTGGGCACGCTCGGCCTCGCAATGGGGACGTTCCTCGCGGGCATTTACGGCATGAACCTACACAACTACATGGAGACAGCCAAATGGGGCTTTGGCACCGTGACAACTGCCTCGGTTTTCTTCTCCTTGATAGTGTGCTGGTATGGACTGGTCAAGCTGCGCAAGGTCCAGCGCATCAAGATGGGCGGCCATAGCGAATGTCTCCCGGAAACTGGGAGAGAACGTCGGCTACAGAACGGCAACGCGGATGCCATTCTCGATCCTACCAACCGTGAGCGACTGAGGCGCATCAACATGATGAAGACGCTAGCGGCAAAGCAGCGCCCCCAAAAGTGGTTTTAGATGCAGGCAAGGTAATGGAGTTTTAGGCATCGGCGGATGACTCCCTTTCTTATTTGTTCTTTTGGCAGGTTTTGCTCAGGATGGGCTACATATACACTACGCGGGATGTTCCCTGTACCATTTGGATTCGGTGTATTGATAGGAGGCAGGATGGCTTCTGCGTTGTACAAATATCTGCACCTTCGCCCGGTTCTCCCAGCTCATCATCATCGAGTTATGGCTGAGAAAGCCACGACACAAACTAATCTACCAATGGGAGCGAGAAAGCTCGCTCTCTCCTCGGACTTGACCCGGTATTTCTTTTCTCGATGCTGAGGCGTGCGTGGCGCTTCCCTTCATCCGTTGAGCTGCGAGATCCCGTCTGGGCCTGGTTGCCCCGCAATGCAAGCTCGAACCCCACTATCCAGGGGGGGACCAAAAGTGACGCACCTGCCAATACCATCCATTGTCAGCTTCCATTAGTTGCAGGAACAGCTGGCTGCGTGAGAACGTCATGTGAGTGTTATTTCTACAATCCATTTTGCAGTGAAGATCCATCTCCCGTGACGTTTCTGGGATCCGGTTTTTGGAAAGAGCTCTAGCGATTGGAACAAGTTGTTATTGCAAGGTAAGTCCAATTGCTCGTCTCATGGTCACGCCACTACGAGACAGAGATGTCGACGGACATGCGCGGATCGAGATATAGGGATCCGGGTTGCCCCGGCGAGGGCTGCGGTGCCGAGGTCTGGCTCTGATGCCCCGATTCTCATCCGGAGGCCGTGAGCTCAGGGGCCGGCCTTTGTAGCGCGGCCGGCACTCGTCTTACAGTTGGGCCCATAGCTCTCTCTATAAAGTCAAGCCTTAAACATATTCAGCGTTCTAACAGAGTGTCCCAGATACCTCTATGTTAGCGGATAGACCCTGCGTTTATCATTAGACCAGCCAGCCATCTCTCCCAACTTCAGATCACCATTCCGCCACACCCCACTAGCACGCCGACACGATGATGGACAGCATCCCTTCAGAGACTCCCCCGCCGAATCTCCATGATTTGGCCGAGGACCACTACTTCGGCGCCAACCCGCCTCCCAAGGACTTGGAGAAGCATATTGCTCTTGCGCGCGAGTTCATCGACTTCCATGCTGCCGCGGGGAGGCCGCTTGTGCTCGTCACTTCGGGCGGGACTACCGTGCCTCTTGGTAAGACTGGTCATTCCTCCGGTTCTGGTTTACGTCCTCATGAGTATATGGGCGGGATAGTGAGAGGAGATTGCTCTGATCGTTACTGACTGCCGTGAAGAAAAGCAAACGGTGCGATTCATTGATAATTTCTCGGCGGGTACTCGCGGTGCTGTAAGTGGTCTTCAGCGCAGGATGGTGCCAGGATTCTCTGGTCCACCCTGATCCTACGATAGAGAGAAGAGAAGAGACTAATTATTAGTGCCTGGTAGACTAGCGCTGAGTATTTTCTCGAAGCCGGATATGCAGTTTTGTTCTTGTACGCTGAACCCCCCCTGACGCGCAAGAATTGCATGGAAGCTGACTTTGACAGACATCGCCAATTCTCGCTCCTCCCATTCTCTCGCCATTACAGCCATGCCACAGACTGCTTTCTTGACTTCCTCCGCGAGGGGCCTAATGGGAGTGTAGTTGCCAGAGATGAGGACAATGCTAAGATGTTGCATGTGTTGCGCAAGCACCGCGATGCACGCGACCGCCACATGCTCCTCACCCTGCCTTTCGTCAGCATCTCCGACTACCTCCACGAACTGCGCAGCATCACCCGTCTACTGCGCCCACTAGGGCCTCTAGCCCTGCTTTACCTAGCCGCCGCTGTCAGTGACTTCTTCGTACCGGTAAGAACCACCCTCCCATCTATATCGGCATCGTTAAGTGAACTAAACCACCCAGCCCGAACGCATGTCCGAGCACAAAATCCAAAGCACCAACGCGATAGACTCGCTCGACAATAAGAAAGAACTCACAAAGCGAGTAGAAGATGAGGAAACCTTCGATAACTTTGATTCCTCGCCCACCGTGCCCCGAAGCAAGCGCCTCGTTGTCGACCTCGACCCGGTCCCCAAGTTCCTCAAGAATCTCGTTGAGGGCTGGTCTCCCCAGGGCATGATAGTCTCATTCAAGCTCGAGACAGACCCACGCATCCTGGTCCACAAGGCCCGATACTCGCTCGACCGGTATCAGCACCACCTCGTCATTGGGAATTTACTGTACGTGATCTCTCCTATAACCTACTCATCATCAGCGGTATGCTCACTGACTTTCCTCCCAGCTCCACGCGTAAATGGGAGGTTGTATTCGTTGCCCCTGGCAGCCCAGACCGCTGGATCCGCATCCCGACGCGGAGCGGTGCTGTGGATGCCGCCGCAGTAGCAGCAGACGAGGTGATCAAGGACGAGCCGCTCGACCCCAGTAGCTTGCCTGAGGGCGAGCCCGATATTGAGATTGAGGGGTTGATTATCCCTGCTGTAAAGGACCTGCATACTAAGTACATTGAGGCGTACAACAACAAGAAGGAGGCGGAGAGGAAGTGAGTGGGTGTGCGGGATGCTTTGGAGGGGGACCTGGTTCGAAGGTCAACTGCCTACCTACCTTGCATAGTAGTAGTAGCAGTAGTAATACATTCGCTCAAGTTCCAAATCCCGTACTGAATAAAAACCGATACTCGAGGTAGTTGAGCACTTGTATACTGATATGCTACGCTCTCATGACTCGTCAACCAGATGCGCCGATATGTCCAGTCCTGTCTGTCCTATGCGTTTCTACTGTCCCTGAATACAATATAATCGATCGCTTGTGATACTGCGGAAATACAAGAAAAGAAGTAAAGTAAGTAAGTCTATGGCTCCCCTGAAAATCCACGCGTAGCCTGGGCTGCTGGTCCTAAAGCCGCCGATTGCGGCGTCATAGGCAACGGCCCGACAGCCTCAGCCCACACGCTCTTTTGCGCCTCGCCGTTCATCCCGAATCTCGCAAGACTCCCACTTCGACTGCTGGCACCCCTCCCCCCGACAGCACTACCACCACTCCCGGCAACGCCCTGTCGTCTCGCCACGACCATGAGATTCATACTCTCCTTGGTGGAGCGTGAGATGCGTTTCAAGCCTTCGACCACATCCTCTGCAGGCAGCGGCATGACGCGCTCAACGAGCGCCAGCCGAATCTGATCGCCGAGCTCGAACCATGCCCCAAACAGGTCGCGGCACAGGTCCCAGAAGGGGTTGTAGCGCGTCAGGTTGGGATCACGAAGCCGCAGGGTCGAGAGACGCTCCCGGACGAGGTTGTTCGCTTTGAGGACTGTCTCGCCCTTGGCGAGGAGAGACTCCCATTTCCGCTCGACAGATTCTTGCTGTGGAGAGCTGGGCGTGATGCGTACTCTGCGCAGGCCGGCGGTGAACAGGGCGTTGAGGGAGGGGACGAGACGCTGGATCAGCTCGGTGGCGGTCTTAAGGGAGAGGTAGAAACGCTCGAAGTGGGTTTCGCTCTCGCTGTTGGGGATCTTGGTCGCGGGCGGGGGGTTGCGTGGTGGGGGAGGGGACGAAGAGGAGGTAGGGTTGGGAAGTGTTGGGCCGGGCCGTCCGCGGACGCTCGGGACAGAGGAGACGGCCGAGGTAAAAGATTCGCCCGACGAGGACGAGTCGGGCTGTTGCGTGCCAGTGACGGCAATGCGGCCGGATGCACCCGAAGGGTAGGGGATATCGGTCCGCACCTGCATTTGCGTCTTGGGTGCTGCCCGAGCTTTCCTGGAATCGTCAGGGGTTCCAGGTCCAGGGCGGCTAGGGTCTCTAACCGCCGATGCCGCGCGAGACCGGGATTTAGGGGGGATAGGAATATGATCGGGGTCGGCTGGGGGCGCAATCCCCATGGTTTTCTGAGCCGCCACCCAGCCGTTGATGGCTACACGCAACTCCATGATGCTATGATAAACCAACATGAGGAAGGTACGCATATAACGCTGATCTCCATTATCGACGAGCAAGTCCACACTGCTAATCAATCTTGAACATATGTGGACGTATGCTTGGATAAGAGTTGTGTAGGCACGCTGCATCCCTTCGTGTTCGCGGGCAAGCCCCCGCGTGCCGGATGCTAGGTCGTAGTCCTGAATGGCTTGCTCAAGCTCTTCGAAGTAGACGTTGGTGTTATAGAAGACCATTTCAAGACTAGACCGCCGGGTACTCCCATCGTTCGTCAGACTCATCAAGGTCTGGACGCCAAGGTGAATTTGGAAGATGGAATAGAGGATGCCCCTCGCCACCTCCAAGACCGGGTCAACGGCGCGGGACTCGTACTTCCGCACCGGCAGCGCCGGAAGCTCACGGACATACAATGGCCTTTGCAGAGACGGATCGTCAGGGCTAAATGGATTGGTTAGCGTCAGGCCGCCACTGTAGCTGAACCCGCGGAGATGGTTGCTAAAGCGGTTCATCTTGGGCTCATTGGCGACTGCAAGGGACGTCTGTGGCAAAGAATCACTGCCAGCGGCTGGCCGTCCTCGGCGAGACGAGCGGCTCTCGGGTCGCTGCTCGTCTTGCGAGCTCGGCAGCTCGCCATTGCTCCGGAGGCTCTCGGTGGACTTTCCCATTGTGAGGGGTATGATTCCCTGCTTGCGGGTTGAAGCGTTGCTAAACTGGGAAAGGCCGCGAAAGTGCGAACGGCCAGGGATAGGCGGCCGTGACAGCGATGGAGATCTCGATACGGGCGGAGACGGAGCTGCCTCTGATCCCTTGACCCGGATGGGGAACCGCCCGGTAGCACGCCTCGTGGGCATACGGGGGGTGTCTGCGCCCTCGCTCGACTCGTCATCGCCCGCCTCGGTCTCGGAAACCCCCTCCGCCGACGGAGCGCTCTGGCGCTGTGCCAGGAACTTCTTGATTTGATCTGTCACAATCAACTCAACAACTTCGCTCTCGGAGAGGACCTCGTTGGAGGGTACATCCCGAGGCTGGACCTGAAGGACTTCCTTTGGGGGAAACCTGATGGGATTCCCGGTTAGTCTGAGTCTCTGCAGCGAGGTCATGTCTGCCATCGCGAGAGGCAGCCTCTCGATCTGGTTGTCGATCACGGCGAAGGCCTTGAGGGAGGTTAGCTTGGCGATCTCTGGAGGCAGCTCCCTCAGCCTGTTCCGGCCGAGATCCAGGAACTCGAGCGATGTGAGATCACAGAGCTAGACGCTGGTGTTAGTAGTCGGATGTGCTGTGGATGGATGCAGGGAGGGGGCTTGGACTTGCCTGCAACGGGAGCACCTCGAAGCCGTTGTTCCTCGCGGCAAAATACCGCAGCGAGGTGCACAGCGAGAAGCGCGCCGGTAGCGAGGCCAGCGAGTTGTGAGAGAGAGCCAGTCTGTCGGCGGGGTCAGCACTCTGATCCGACGTTGCGCTCAAAACATGGCATGACCGGACGGGGACCCACCGTTCAACGCCATTGCGGAGAATGTCAACGACCTCGTCGGGCAGAGCAGGGATGTTCTTGCCGATCAGGTCGATGGTGATGCCGGGCTTGATGCCGTCGGCGTCAGCAGGGGCGCGCGAATCGTCGTCGGCAAGAGCCTTCTTCCTGGCGTCGCGCACCAATGCGACGACTTGGCCCGGCGTGAGTGGTGGTCCTGTCGCTGTTCCCGTTGCCGGTGCCGACGTTCCAGTCGGCCCCGGGCCCGCGGTGGTCGGAAAAGGGCCCGGAAGACCTGGACGTGGCGCCTGCGGTAGTGGCACCAACCGGCGCGTCGGCATTCCATTCTTCGTCAACGGCAGCGGCGCCTGCTGCTGCGACTGCAACAGCGGTGGTGGGGCCTTGCGCTCCATGAGTTGCGCAGCTAGCGACCTCTAGGCCAAACTCTAAACCTTCTGGAGGCTATTCCCCAGAAGAACAGAGCAGCTAGATCAGACTGACGCGCAAGCAGCGAAACCGACGATGTCTCTCTGCAAAAATCCAGCCCCAGCCGCCCGCCTGCCGTTGCGAATGAGCACAGACCATCAGGAGTTGTGATGGCCGCTTTTGAAACCCTGTAACCTTCACAACCACGGGTCTTCACGCAGTCGAGCCAATGGGATGTCTACGCAACAACCGTCTTTTGCCTCGATTGTTTATCCCGTCTCATAGCCATCTCTGCCGGCCAGTCTCACCCCATTTTGACTTTCGCCCTCACCCTCACTCATGTCACCGTTGCTCTCACCCTCACTCTCACTTTTCATTCTCCCCGCGACTGCAGTGAGTGCAGCACACTTTGAGGCAGACAAGAGGCACTCATCATCAACACCAAACTCATATTTTTAGGTGAGACCGTCATTGAGTGCTCTATTTTGGCCCGTGTCGCTACCGCCCCCAAATCAGCTCCTCACGCTACCCTAATGCCCGTTCAACGGCTTTATTTAGCAAGCTACTATACAACTCATCCATTTTCGCTACCTCCCTGACCATCTTCAATACCAGATGATGAGAATGGACAGAGGATGTCCTGCAGTGAGCCGAAGCCACAGGCAGCCATGGGCAGGTAAGACGGCGAGATGAAATGACCGTAAACTCATGGTCCACCGGAGCTGTCTGTAATGTTCCGTCTTACATGTCGTTGCAATCTTTGGGGTTCATGAGGCGCATGTTTGCACAGCAAGTGAAGTGACTGAACGAGTGGTGGATGCTGTCAAGCACCATGTTAACATCATAGAGTGACATTATTATCCCACAGGGAATTAGAACATGAATTCCGAGACTGTGATGATGCCTTCATTAATGATATCTACTACGAAACCGGGTCATAGAGGTCCAGTATCCCGTGACCTGACCCCAAACCTTCAACTGGATGTGTGAACACAGACCTGCTGATCAGAAATGAGTTTGTTGGCAAACCTTCGCCTGCTGTAAATCACACCCTGACCTACCAGAACGCCCGAACTCTCAATAATCCACCAAGACGTCGGGTATAGTGCTGGGCCACATAAACACGATGCTTATCATCACCGTCATCGACAAGAGGGGCCAAGAGCTCATCGCAGAGTCAGCTAGACTCCACCACCACCACCACGACACAAGTATGGATGCATCATCTTATATTGAAGGATCGATCTATCATCCCTAGTCTATTCATGGAGGCAATGGAGACGACTAGGGGGAATACCTCTTGTGAATTTTCGTGAAAAGCTCCCACAAGTCTCCTCTTCCAAGCTCACAAAGTCACCCATCACATAGACACCTCACCTGCGGAACCTCCGGAACGGCGAGGCAAACGGTCCTCCAGACGGACGGATGTGGAACCGATTGATGAGCCGGAAGGCGAATGAATCTCCTCACCCGTCCGTCCGTCCATTCGCCCCATCCCCTTTGTTCTCAACACACCCGGATCACTTGATCCTCTCCGCATCAAAACCCACATACACACGTCTTAGTACCTACCGTAACGTCTCACAAATAGAGCTGAGGCAGAGCCTAACCAAAAGAAAAAGCAGCATTTACCTATCACAAAGAGGCAGGCAGTAGACAGCTCAAACCCAAAACCACCAGAGCAGCGAAATAAACAACCGGACTGGCCCCTTGGTTGCCCAGTTGGCACCAGACCAGACCCAACTCGGGCCAGGTCGGGTTGTTCGGAGATGACTCATTCGGCGGCAACGCAACACCAACGCCTAAACTCACCCACTCACTCGCTCGCTGAAACGGCGCGCCGACAACGGACAAGGGAAGAAAAAAGCTCACCAATATAGCACGTTATTTTATTCTGATTCATTTGCTCCCTCGCCAGAGAATGATGAACAATGACACAAAAGGCGCGCAGTGTAACACCTAACCACCGGAGTCGGTGTGGGATGCGGCGCCAAGCCCACGCAGGCAGACCACAACCCTCTGTAGTCGATTAACAAAGGGAGAGCCAGACAGGTGGGGCTGAAGCAAAACTTCCTACATCTTGAGTTAGCAATGCAGCTTCTTGGATATGAGCAAGCGGGCCTGAGAGGTTGGACTTGGCATGAACCACACGCCAAGACACATGCTCGTGACGTTTCCTTGGAGATCACATCCCCATTCCGGAACAAGATGCCTGGCAGGTAGCAATGTGGCGGGATCCAATGGGGACCTTCTGCTGGGCTTAGCGGGCCTTCCGATGCGAGACACATCGTCTAGGGGGCATAGCATCGAGACATCGGCATCGGTAACTGCGACTCTGGACAATATGGGCTTTCTGCCTGGCACGACCACGAATTCGCATCTGAGCTGATCTGTTTTGCTTCGACTTCTCGAACTCTTAGATACTGTAGTAGCTGCTGCTGCTGCTGCTGGCTCGCCGCTAGCTTGCTTCCTGTTGTCTCTGGCTAAAGGCATGCGTGTGTATCTCTGCTAAAGTCGTCGTGACGGGTCCTTTAGAAACCAATCCAGACAAATCCAGTTCGTTCGACACGAGTCCGTCCAGGTAATGGGCGAGTCTGCCTCTCGATCTCTCGCTTGTCTGGACGAAAACCAAAGGATCCCATATACCCCAAGCCAACAATCCCCAGGCCTGGAGGGGCAGCAAAGAGCTCGCGAGGAACCCTGGCCAACACTGGCTGGCGTCGTCAGTCCACGACGTGCGTGGATAGGCGTCAGCTGTTGCCCAGTTTCTCTGCTGCCTGATTCCGTCCATTATTGTTCTTAATAATTTCCTTGTACCCGTCTTCTCTGGCGCCCCAAAAAGACACCCGAGAATATTCACCGTGTGTTAGAACAAGTAAACAAAAAAGCATACTCTTCTTCATCGTACAAAGACACAGACCGCCCCTCGCCGCCGAATTTGACCGAACGAACCACCCGCCCCAAATGCCATTTCCCCAATCCAGGACGATGCATGCAAAAAAAAAACAATCCCGTCTTCCCTGGCCCACCATCTAAGCTGTCAAACGGAGCTTGATAGTTTCCAAGGTAGCTTCTGTTGGTATGAAGGCCTCACCGAGTTTGCCTTGCTCCGCACTCCCTCAACAAAGGAAAATAGAGTACTGTCACAAAGAGGTCTGTGGTGTGTGTTCTGTGAACTTTTTTCTGTCGCTTATGTGCAGCATGGCGAGATGCCAATTATTGTTTAGTGTTGATGGTCGAGCGCGAACGCTTGACTCATAGGATGTTTGCCCACATTCCTGGGCCTCCGACACCACCCATTGCTGGGTGGAGAGACGACATAGTCATAAATGGTTCGACAGCCTCAGTTGAGCAGCAAAGACGCTTGCTGCTCCGAAGGGGAGCCCCGGTGAAATCAGTCCGTCCGCGGACAAGCGAGTCCGACCACGTGGACTCGCCGCTCGGATAGCGGTTGGAAAGCAGATCGCGAACATTCTCTTGTAGCGAGTTGTCGATCGACACCGCCCGGCTCCTCTTCGAGCCAGTGCGAGCTAGGTTAGTAGCCTGCTTCCCGACACCGTGGGTCTGCAGCTCCTGCAGGGCCCAGGCCGCTTCGGTCATCTCCTGCTCGCGACGGCTGCGTGCATACAAGTCTCCCACCGTGCCGGTGTAAGACTCGGGTGACGCAACCAAGCACTCCACTTGGTGATCTTCGGGGACCGGGGCAAAGGTTGGCTTCAAGCTCGACCTCTCACTGCACTGCTTTGCGTATCGGCATCGCGCCAGAACATCCAGCTTGGCTGACGGCGCGCTTACCGATGAAGCAGAAGAGATTGAGGAGGAACGTGAGAGCCGGGACGAATCCGAAACCATTGACTCGGGCGAAGATGCGGCCGAAACGGAGTTTGCGAGTGAGGAACGACGGGTGAAGTGGCTTTGAGGGGAGGGCACGGTCGAAGGCGGCCACCGGTCCAGGGATTGGGCGGCCGAAGCTTGGGCCATGGCAAGGCCCATGGAGCCCTTGGAGGAGAGGAGGTAGGAAGCAGCACTCACTGCAGGAGTGCTGAATCCGCTCGTCTGGGGTGTCAATCGTGGTGTCGGCAAGAGACCCAGCGCAGGGGCAAAGCGGCCAGGGGTATATACAGTGGCCGGCGATGGTTCCATGATAGCTGGGACATAGCTGCTCTGTCGTGCTTTGGGTGTCGGGGCGACCTCGCTGTCAAAGCCGAAAGCGCAGGTACGCTCGCTGGTTGGTGTGTACAGAGTCCGTGAGACCGTCTCATGATGAGGCGACATCGTATCTAGTGCCTCCAAGTTATCCAACTCAGGGGACAAGGTAAGGATGACATCTCGGAACTCGGCGCACTGTCGTTCGTAAATTTGCTGGCCTAGCTCGCCGGGCGTAGGTGGCGGGGGAGGCTGAAACTTGTTTACACAGTCGAGCCAGCGGTTATAGGTTTCGTCGGTAATATGGAGCTTCCAGTTGACGGCGAGGAGAAATGTGATTTCGTTCTGGTTGATTTCTTGGGTCTGCAGCCCAGATATCTTGCTCCAGGCGCGAGCCGAAAAGTTGCGGTCCTGGAGATACTTGGAAGCCAGAATCAAAGCCGCAAGAAACATGCGCCGGCCACATTGAACGGCCTGGTTAGCATGGCAATCGTCGGGTTGCTCCATGGTAAAATCCCGATCCGGCACATGAGGCTTGATCAGTATCAAATAATACAGGGCTACCTGTAGGGTGGAATAGCTCGTGCGGGAGCGACGAAGGGTTTCTTGGATGAAGGTCCGCAGAGGAAGCACTGCATTCCCGCCATGCTCGTTGCGAGCAACGACCGACGATGTGGGCCAGATAGCCTCAACAATGTGGGTCGATGAATCTGAGTAGAAGTTTAAGCGCATGTCCAAGCCGGCGAGCACTTAATCATAATCCTTACCAACGAGGTTGTCGACAAAGTTGTGCTTCCGTTCCGTCTGTCGTACGAGAGTCGGGGGAGCACGGAAGCTGTCGACGCGGCGAGTCCGCCGTGGGTTTTGTCGGGCTGGGAGCTCCGATTGTGTTTGTTGGAGGCATTGCTTATGTTGGTGATTGAGAAGCTTTGCGATGGGCTCGCAGGCACTCTCCACCGAGCTTACCGAGGATTGCGAGGATGAAGGGACGGGCTGAGAGAAGCAGTATGAGTCGCAAGAGTCCGAGTCGGAAGCAGCGCTCGAGTTGCTATCGTCCGAGTGCTGGGAGCTGCTGTCGGACCAAACCGAGGCGGCGGAGGAGGAGGCTGCCGTAGCTAGTGCGAGGTTGTAGGGAGCATTGTGGAGGTTGAAGGGCGATTCGTATGCATCGCGCTTCATCTTGAGTTAAGGGAGGGCGGGTAAACTTCCAGTGACCTCCAGTCGCCGTCAAGCAATGTCGCCCGGTATCTACCGAAGTGCTGATCGTATCGTGAAACCTATCGAGACGCAAGTTCCACAACAAGTCGCATGGGACTGCTGTGAAACTGAATATGCCGAGAGGATCGAAGACGCCTAGAGCAGCAGGTGCGAAGTCGACTTCTTTTCACGAACGAACAGACCGGTAGACAGAGCGGAGACGGCGACTGGAGTAAACGTTATAATCGCAAGAGGCATCGTGTGTGTGTCCTTCGCCGACAAAATCGCGGTTGAGGGACGAGGCTATATGGAAGCTACAGGGCAACCATATGGACCGTGAGGAGGGTTTCGGACCAAGCGATGGGGGTGGTGGTGGTGATGGCGATCGAAGGCGCGTTCGAGATGTATGCAGGCTATGCAGGTACGGGCTCGAGATGTGGCTGAAGCCGCTGTTTTTTAAATGTGAGCGACGATCTGGCGACGGCCTCAGGTGGTCGGCAGTGTGACTCCCCTATGGGCGCGTGTCCCAAGGGGCGATGTGGTCGGGTAACTTTGGGCAAGCCCCTGTTCTGGATGACTCTTTCAGGCGGGCGGGGGGGGGGAGAGATAGGCTTGGGGTGGCGAAGGCCCCAACCGACTATTGCCGCTGGGGGGGAAACAGGTGGCTCCAACTGGCATTGTGTGCACCATGGGTACATACCTTGTGTGGTGTGACTGCTCCGTAGGACGGAAGCCTGAAGATGGGTCTTTCAAGGGCTGTGGCGACTCGTTCGTCACAGCTGGGTATGAGTACAGTAAAAATGAGTGAGAGGAGAGTCCGGTGATCGTTTATTCTATTTTTCTTCTTCCCTCTGCCTATCTTCCTTGATGACAGTGGCTGTTCCTTTTCGTTGTCCTGGGTCGAATTGAGCTCGGTGGGGAGAAGGAGAGGCGTAAAGCTTCGGGGTGTTCCGTGTTGAGGAAAAAGGAGCCGTCGACACGGTTCACGGAGGAGGCGGTGCGGGTTTGTTGGACTGGTTTCCTTTGTCGCAGGGAGCAAGTGAATGCCGCGCGAAAGGGAAACTGACTAGACAAACAGGCAGTGACGCATTGGACTGGGAGGGACAGAATAAATGGGGGTTTGAAAAAACAAGCAAAGAGGTGAGATCCAACGGAATGAGAAATATACAGATCTCACAAGCAGACTACTAGAGAGTCGCTTCTTCCTAGATCTTGGAGTTGAACATGGCGGCGATGCTCGTTGGGGGGGAAAGGAAGAAGGGGGGAAGGTTTCGGCATCGTTGGCGGGTGCCGAGCAGTTTTGAATGGATGCGATTGAGACAGGCTGCTAGTACGGATTATGGGGTGGGAGCGCCAGTGCCAACGAATTGCCAACTACCCACCAGGGCAGAACTTACAGGGCAGGAACTTACAGCGGCCAAGGCCACTGCTACCAAACCTCCACCACCCGCAAAGCAGGACCTAGAAGGGCAGTCAGCGTGCAAGCTAAACTTTACGGGCTCCTTTTTTCTGTTATCCCAGCCTACTGTCCTAATCTCAGGGCCAGACCATCCTGCTTTCCGACTCCAGTTTGAGGGCATTTTGGGCGTTCCCAAGTCTACCACCAGCGCCAATGTAGTAAACTGGAGGTCGCCCAAGCCTCCAGTTCTGTGTGCACGAGCTGGGTAATCTGTACATCCGTTCTCCCAAGCCATCCATGCACCCATCTCCTGTCCACCGCGAGACGCTCGCCAGTCGAACCCCGTTTCAACTTGTGGTGGGATGCCGCGAGCGACAGTCTGGCAAATCGGCGACGCATTGATTGGCTGGTTGTCCTTCCTGCATGGCTGCGGGGGCGACCTTTCATGTTGCGCCTGCTGTGTGAGAACGCAGTGTGGTGTGGCCAGTTCACCCACCCATCCAGAAGCAGCACAAAGCCAAATTGACCCCTGTCTAGCGCCTTTACACCAACCGCATGCGGGCTAGTCCGGGAATGAAGGCGCAGATGCATCATCAACCCATCAGCGTCCGCTGTTGATCCTGCCGCAGTTCTCCATCCGGACGGTCATTCAGTCGTCAATGTCCGCTGCCCCCTCCCCCCATCGCTCACTCCTCCCCGAGCGAAGCCAACATCTCCTGTCACCGCAATCGCATCCCCACGGATGGATATGTGAAATGTTCAAGGAGATCTGGGATGCGCATGAGATGAAGCGAATGGGACCTGAGTTCAATGTTCGTCAGCAACTGGATCTGAAGGACAACGTGTGGGTGCTCCTTTTTTTTCTCATCGCCCGATGACTTGTGAGTTGACTCACACACTCTCTCACACACACCCAGACCCAGCCGTCCCTCTTAACAGGAGCGCGGCGGGAGCTGAGCTGAGGTGTTATTGCAGACAGGGGTGGTACGAAGTTGTGTGAAAGCGGAGGTTTAGTGTGAGTTGCCACCGGCCGGTTGGTGAAATCGGAAACGAGAGCGACTCCGTCTCCCCCGCCGTTTTCATGGTGGAGCGTCTGCTCCAGTTTTGCCTCCCCACCGATCTCATTTTTTAATCGCCTTCCCGATTACATCTCACTGTATTCGCCAATCCGCAGCGCACCGATGAATATCGTTTTCGTGTCGACGGCGCTGGTGTAGTAAATACTAAAGACTTTCATCACCAAGCTCTCACACTTCACTCACCATGCTCAAAACCTTACTGAAGGCGCCGTATCCTTGCTGCCGATGACGCTGACTGAGATCAGAGCACGCCTGGGTGCGAGGGGTGCTTGACTTGTCGGATCTTGGCCCGCTCCGGTTGCTTGAACGGCAGCCTGGGCTGTACCAATAGCATCCCAAGCCACAAAGCAAGCCTCCCCCATCCTCGCCCCCCTAGCTAATTTCACCACCCACAAGGTCACCCCTCTCCATCGCAGCTGGAGACGGCAGACCAGACCGCGCGAGCGGAAGACGCTGCAACAAGCGTGCCTCGCCCGCCAGTGACGCATTGTTGGCGACCGCACCGGGCATTTCTCACACTGTCACAGCCGCGCATCAGTCATCAAAATACTACCGCGACTCGACGTGCCCGAGTTAAATTTATCGCAGACAGATCCCAAGGCGGCCCAGGCACAGCCTGCGATCAGCAGGCAGAGATACGCGTGGTAAGTTAGTAGTCTGGGGCAGTTGTAGTAGGCCTTGCACAACCTCAGAGGAAGCTGTCGTCGACAGCTGAACCATGTGACAATTATCGGCTCTTCCGCTGCTCAGATCACGCCTTTTGGCGGCTCTCGGGTATATGCCAGCAGTCGGGTCTCGCGCTCGCCCCTATCTCTGGCGTTATCTGACGGTAATAGCAACGACCCACTGTGTTTCCGAGGCCGGTATTGCGATTCTCTAGCTGCGATCATGATACAAGTCTCGTCGGCGATCGCGTTGTCGAGGGACCGGGTTGCGCAAGTACCCCACAGTTGGTCAGCTATGCAAGCGATGGCGAGGGGCAGTCCCGAACCCCCTGGGCTGGGCTGTGCCAGAGTGTATCAAAAGCCTCATCAATGCCCCTCACCTCTCACGCAACCAACGCCTCTCGGTTCCGCGGTTTGGCTCTCCCTTGCTGGCGTGGTGTCGTCTGGGCTTGTGGTCTGCTTGTCTGCTTGGCTTTTGTGGCCTGGCCGAGAGCGACCGTTGGCACTCTCGGGGAGCAATCCTCGATACGAATACCGACCGAGGGCTGGTGTTTCGGTGGACGCGATTCCTGCGACCTCCATGCGCCCATCTGGGTCCCCCGTCTGGATCACCTTCTCCGCGCAGTGGCACTTGAACACTTGTCGCGCAGGCAGCTGGCTTGTGCTGGGGACACCAAGCCAACAAGACAGCGTCGAACCACCATATGGCTCCCTCCCGGTTATGTGGGGTGAGTGAGAGCGCAAAGCAGCCGGAGACAGAGAGAGCCAGAGTGGGTGATGTGTGAGTGAGAGTCGCGCCACAGGAAATGCTTCTTGGCTATGCGTTGCCGGTGCCGCGAGGCCGCTCCCATTCGTTGCCGGCGCACGGAAAAGGCTGCTGTCTGTTGATAGCTGGGCCGGTCACCCTCCATCTACAATCCTGCTGTTGGCACACACGTTGCTATCGGCCGCCGTATTGCGTAATGACGGTAACCATAACTACGGCGAGCGGCTTGGCCGAGTGACGCTGCATGTCTGGGTGCTGCGCGATGCCTGTACGCCAACATCTTGGTCCTCTCCCCTCTCCTCCCCCCACCACCATCCACAGCAATCAGTTTTTCTGTACAGGCTGTTGGCCCAATTCTGCCCAGCAGCGAGGGAATCGAATCGGAAGGCTCGCAGTCCTCGTTCTCCTGCAAGCTCTCTAAGCTACGTCGTCATGGCGGGAGTTGGGGGTTGTGTGCCTGTTTGAGGGAGACGGCATCTGCCCCCATCTGCCATCTGTCATCTGCTACCATACCCATCCCCATATCCATCCCAATTGCCCCGGCTCTCCTCCCAGCCGCGCCGGACTGCAAAGAAAGATCGGAGGTAAAATATCTGCTCCGCATGGGGATGAGGGCGGAAGAGGCTGGAGCCTTCCGTGTGAGCGAGAGAGACCGCGCCACCAATGAACATGACGTTTGCAGCCGTCTCTTGCGTCCTGCCTCCCCGTCTGCACGACGAATCCTGGCGACGGGGAAGGGCTATTTCTGCTGGTGGTGTTCCGGTTAAGTGAAGCCGGCCGAGACTGCCACCGGCGATGCAGAGCAACCCAACCTGGAGGTGATGAGAGCCATGGCAAATGAAGCGCAGCCCACGCCATGCCGGCGTTCTGTCGTGCACCACCTTGCCTGTGAGGCAGACAACACACCGCAGACAGCAGACAGCCCGTCTCCCTCTCGCTCTCTCGCTCTCTCGCTCCCCGCTCCCTCGATGCTCCTGCCGGTCATCGATTCCCTCACTCGTTCGTTCCCTCCCCAACGGCTCACCCCAATCAACACCATCTCCCGGCCTCGAGCCTCGAGCCGGCCCCCCTTTGACAGACCCCTATTGAAGAGCGTGATTAAGTTGCAGGGATGCACCATATCTCCCTCTTCGAAACAGATGATGCCGGCCATTTGGGGATTTTAGCCTCCCTTCCCGTGCGACCAATCAAATCGTCCCGGCGAGCTAGTTCCACTACGGTGACTCAACTTCGTCTCTCCTGAACACCACTCTCCCTTCCAGCAAAGCAGGCCAGCAGACATGAGCATGGCACTGCGAGACAAGCTAAATCAGGGGGGGGGGCAGGGGGGGGGCACCAAGGAAACAAATGCGAGAGGCTTTTCGGATCTCGCGATATCGGTCGGATTCAGGGTCTGCCTAGCAGCCTGGCTGCTTGCTTGCTGGCTGATGTCTCGACGAGGCCTCATTTTCTTCAGCCGTGCCAGTACATCCGACCAGACAGCCACGAATGCGATCATGGGCTGTAAAACGAGCAAAGGAAATTTTTTGTAAGGCATTTAACCTGCACAATGGGCAGCAATAACAGGTGATTGTGGTAGGCTGTACGAAGCACTGGTAGGTAGCCTTAAAGAATGAGCCATAACCGAAGCATCATGGAATTGCATTCGAACCACTCAGCTTCACGCCATCACGTTGTTCATCAGCCAACTTACAAAGACGTGGATGCCAGATCAGGTCAGCGACTCGGACCACCACCCACCGCCCCCAACAAGCAGCCAAGCAGCCCAGCGCTGGGAGATGAGATTACCGCGCGGTCCAGCGGCTGCCGTACGGACCAACTGCCAACAACCGCAAACGACAGGCTCGCAAAGGCTGTAGCAGCCACAACGACGCTTTGCAGGCGCCCAAAGCGCGCCTGCGAGCCATACACTACACACCTTACCTACCTGGTCCCCGTCCCCGTCCCCGTCTGAAGCATGTTGCTGCCTTGCAGGTGTTGCACAGTGCTGGGCCTTTCCATGGATCGTGCAGAGAAAAATGCCCAAAACTTCCAGGATTCCAAAGCCATGGATATGTGGTTACCTGTCAGCCTGATTCTTCCTTTTCGGTCACGGCCATCTTCGGATTTCCATTGAGGTGCCATATCACACAGTGGAGCCCGATCCTGCATTTGGGGGTGGGGAGCAAACCACAAACTTGCTGCGTGGCAGGTTTTCTAGCGCCTGTTGAGCGAGTCTTCTAGAAAAAAAAGGGTTGAGAGTGCGGGCGGGGAGGAGGCTCCAGCCGCATTTCCTGGGGCCGAACAATGAATGTCAATGAGGGGCACAGATGCACACTCACCGAGATGGGGCAGAATGGGGCAGGTCGGAGGTAGATGGAGCAAGGGACGTACGTTCGAGCAAGTTCGGGATGCATTGCCCAGATGGAACGAAATCCTACCCCTCCATCTCCACGCTATTCCATGGAGTTGGAGTAACGAGGTCACTATGGAAGGAAGGATTGCCCGGCCGTCATGATCCAACTTCTAGGGTGGATCTCACCACTAACACCAGATGATGCTTGCTCGTTCGTACCGGGCGGATATGCACAACCTAGGTAAGGTAGTTCTTCTTGTGTGGCAAAAAGTCAAACTGGGACCAGGCCTGGATCATCGGGGCGACACCGATGACGGAAGATAGGTAACTTCATTGCTGTCGCCGTAGTCTGTAGGTAGCCCGCGTTCGGTAACTAACGTTAGTTTCCGGCGTGGAAGGGCTGGCTGAAATGGCTTGATTGTCACCAGTTCAGTTAGACAGGGCTGCGATGACCAGCTTGCCCAGCTTTGTCGCTCTCCGCTCCTCGGCGCTAGTCCACGCTCACGAGACCCGGAGGGCCACGGTGGCCGAGAGCGAAATGGCAATTGCGCGGGAAAAACACAGACCGCTGAGTCACTATTCCCATTGACGTTCCCGACCACGGAGAGAAGCTTGGCGGACTGTGCCGTTTCAATGTTTTCGTCAGAGATTGAGGCTTGGGCTGGCCGCAGTCGAACGGAATGCACCCCACAATCATGGATCTTCACTCAATGGGCAAAATTGACACTTCCGATGTCGTCGTGTCTGTCTCACAGCTCAGGCTCACTCATATCGACACACGTTTGCCCGCTCTCTGCCACGGTAAGGAGAAAAGCGATGATCGCATCCCTTACTGTTCGTAAGTTCGCCTTGCCAGGTGGGGAATTGCGAATGGAAGGCTCCGAAAGGGAGGATGGCAATGAAGGATCGGCGGATTTGCTCTAGAACTTTTCTGGGCATTTTCTTTTCATACGTCGTGTGGTTGTTTGTGATTGTGGTCGCAGGCAGCAGTCTCTCACACTCACACACAACAGCACCCACACACACCTCATTCACAAGCTTTCCCCTCTCTCACTGACCGGTTCACTCTCACTCTCACTCGCTGCTCACCTACCCCGGATCGCGTGGGTGCTCACCTGGCTTGGTCCCGCTCAGCCGTTTCAGCGGATATTGCTGACGGCCCACCTCGGAGCGGCCCAGTCGCGATGACATGACATAGCTGTCCGGGGAGGATACGGTTCTCCGCTTTTGGGATTTGCAATTCACACCCTGCGACTGGCAGAGTGCTGGATGGACGGTGTTTCGCCAACAAAGACATGGCATGGGCAGTCTGTGACACTCAGGTGACAGTTCGGCAGGGGGAAACGCCTGGAGCGGACGAGGTGAGCCGAGTCATTTTGCCGAGGCTGGCCGTTTCCCGACACCGTCCGTCACAACCACCACCGCCACAGTCATCGCCGATAGTCCAACGTGCCTTCCCGTGACGGCCAGCGTGGCTGAGAGGCAAGATCCCACTACAGCTATGATGCTGCCGCTAGTGCAGCATCGCGGCATGAACTCCTCCTCCGCCGTAGTTTATCATGACGAACCGTGTATTGCCCCTGGGGCTGCCTACCGGCACCTACGGAAGAGAAGATATGCCATGCCAGCTGACGATAGCTGCGGCGCTGCCTTGGGCTTTGGCTCTAAGACCTGAGTTTCGGCAAAGAATGACAGTTCGCCGGGCCAACCTAAGCAATAACACTCGCCTCCACCGTAGGCAGGAAGGCAAAGCACCATCACCTTCCTATCTATGCTGATTGACAAATGACTCTTGGCCATCGACGGCAGCACATCCACCACCACTGTGATGACCGCCATAGTCAACCCCGTAAGGTGGGTAGATAGGTACCCGTAGTCACCGCCGCCGGGCTGTAGAGCAGGAATAGGAATCCAGTCCGAGATCCAGATCCGAACGTACCTGATGTGTCCATTCCTCGCCCCTCCGGCCCAACATCATACACGCCAATCTGTCTGTGACCTCGAGCCTGGGCAAGGCAGGGCAGGACAGGAAGCGGCGCTCGCCACCACAAAATTCCACCCAACCACCCCACCCTCCCTCTCGGCGGGCCAGATCAAATGGCATACATGCCCGTGTATGTATGTCATAACTTTTCGCCGCCTGCCAGCCACCAAAGGGGCAAGTACCTACCCAGACGACGAACCAGTCCCAGGCACAGGTAGCCATGGGTGGCCTATGTTCCGCAGATACCGTGTGAGAACGTGACGCGGATGGGATGCGCGACATTTGAGACGGGTCCATAAGATAGGGAGGGAGGGTGCCGGACGTTGGAGCTTTCGATATACCGGGTTCTTCTCGGCGAGGTGGTGTTGTGGGTGTGATATCGTGACCTTGTCTTAGGTTGTTGGAAGTTTGGAGGCTGTTCTGGGCTGCGCAGAACATGGGCAGCCTACCTACCTGCCTGCGTTGGTGGAGTTGGGAGTGGGTGGGCTAAATGTGACGCTCGCGTTTGAGTATGGTCTTGCCATCGACGGGCTAAGTTATGTTGTGACTGTCTGGGACACACGGGCACGGATGTGTAGGGCTGGTTTTGGCAGCTGTGGTATTTGTTTTGTGCTGTGCCTGAGGTTCGAGAACCTGTCGGTCAGGTTTGACTCTGTGTTGCAGACTTGAATAGCCCCTGGTTTGGTCATGGTCAGTTCACGATGTTCAACAGTGTTCAACTGGCTCAAGCCGTAGGCCAGTGACATATCAGGGAGAGTAAATACCGAGGGGCATTAATCGTGTCTATCAACTTAGACACAACAAGTTCTTCACCTTTCAAGATAGTACTGAAGGTTAGCTGTCCTGGAAGTAGCCATGGAGTACTCGTAGTCAAATCAGAATACATGTGTTAGGGAAGGATCTGAATACTGACCAGTCGAGAAAAACAAACCATGGATATTTATCCTGCTGCCGAATCGATCGAAGAGGTACTTACACCCCAAAAGAGAACCACGATGGCACTATGGTAGGGCAACTGACTCCGTATATAAAATGAACACAAGCCCCCCAGGGTGGAGCACCGGGATCATCTACCTCACAGCGATGATCACTGAATTTTCGATACATTGCCTCACCACACGCTCAGGTAAGTAAATCACCAGGACCTGCACACAGACAGCAGAAAACCACACTCTTGACCGAACGAAGGGTATGTCCCGGTCTTAACGGCAGCTGCATTCGCAACTTGTAAATGATAACTCGCTCTACCTGTTCGGTGCATGGGTCCAGACTATCAGTGCCCTCGGCACTTAATTAGACAAGATACCCTCCTACTGGCGAATCTGGCTCAGATTGCTCCCGATGACAGCAAGAAAAAGGACGGACTGTTTTGCCTCCAAAGCTGTTTCTTGTCTAATCATACAAGCCCGCTGAATCCGGCCAACTTAATTTCGCTGTATTCGTCTGCGCTTTTCTCGTCGTCACACGAATATCTCCCAATTTTCATCAAAGCTAGAGCCAGAGAAGCAGTCCTAAAGGACGAAGTCGCAAGACCAGTCACGCACCCTACCCGCCCCAACATCAACCAGATGCTCCACTCACGAAGCCATATAGGTGGTGGCATCGATGCCCTCCTTAGGGAACTCGCTGCATTGATGGTCAGTAAGCATCGAAGACAAATGGACGGGACCATAACGTACGGAAGGGCCACCTCGAATCGCTTCTCGATCGACTGAAGAACTTCCTTGTCCTGGTCGGTAGTGACAAAAGAGATCGCCAGACCCTTGGTACCAAAACGACCGGCACGGCCGACACGGTGAAGATACGAGTCGGCATCGGCAGGCAGATCGTAGTTGATAGCTAGGTTGATCCGCTCAATATCAATACCACGACCGAAGACGTCGGTGGCGACGCAGATACGCTTGTTGAACTCCTTGAACTCCTTATACCGGCGGATACTGTCTAGATGTTAGTGCGCTGTTCACATGTAGACTAGACTGAGTACATACCGCTCTTCCTGGCTGACACCGGAGTGCACAGCAATCGAGGGGAAGTTGCACTCGCGTAGGAGCTTGTCCAGCTCAGTAGCGCGCAGGGTGCTCTTGACGAAGATGATAACCTGATTGAACTGAAGCTCGTCGAGCAGTTCGTTGAGCTTGCGGTTCTTCTCCCGCTCCTCAAGAGGGATATAGTACTGCTGCAGACCGTGTAGAGTCAACTTGGTGTCTTCATCAACGTAATGCTCGGTAGGGTTCTGCATGAACTTCCGGCAGATCGGCTTGATCTCGTCAGACAGAGTCGCTGAGAACATCATCACCTGCTTCTGCTGGGGAGTAGCACGGAAAATCTCCTGGACATCGCGACGCATGTCTAAGGTAAGGTTAGTCATGTCGTCTGAAGCATTGCGTGCAGTATCCTATGCTTACCGATCTGGTCGAGCATCTTGTCGCACTCATCAAGGATGAACATCCGAACACTGCCGAGACGGAGGTGCTTGTCGCGCACCAGGGCGTTCAAGCGGCCGGGGGTGCCAACGATTATGTGGGGGTGGGTCTCCTTGTTCTTCAGGATCTCGGCGTCCTTTTGAATGGGAGTACCACCGTAGAAGACACCCGTCTTGATGTCGGGCATGTACTTGCTGAAGCGGTTGTATTCGTTACGGATCTGGAAAGCCAGCTCGCGAGTGTGGCACATAACCAGCACAGAGCACTCTCCTGCGACAGGCTCGACTTGCTGAAGCGTGGTAAGGACGAAGACGGCCGTCTTTCCGAGACCAGACTTTGCCTGGCAGATGATATCACCGCCAAGCATGGCCTGGGGGATACATGTTTGCTGAACTGTATTCGAGGTCCGGATTAGAATTGGTAAACCAAGCGCGAATGATCACAGGTGACGAGGGTGTTCGGAAGGGTAGGCCCGTCCATCGTTGCAGCAAAGATAAGACCACTCCATGAATCCCCATCTTCCAACTCATATTTGTTCCGGCAGAAGCCGACCGAGGATGTGCAATGGCAAAGACCACCGCCGCAAAGGGAGGATGGCATCACCAACCCTGGACCGACTGTGCTCCAACGACCAATGTCGTGAGACGGGGGATGTTGCCCCATAACCGGGGTCCCGTGAGGGGCTCGAGGCAGCTAGCTCAAAACTGAACCATGGCGCCATCTCTCGTCGGCTTTCCAGCATGCTGACTCAATCAAGCACAGGCATGGCGGCTACCCGCGAGGTTGGCTTGCGCCAGAGCTCGACAGGGTCCCAAGCAGGATGCGACTCCAGGGACAACAGAGCCTGGCCTGAACAAATTCGTTGGTCGCATGATGACAGCTTCACCGGGCGCATATTCGTTCTCCGACAGCACCAAGCGCTTCTCTTCTTCTCCTTCGCCAGAATATTTGCTTTGCGTCGCCTTTCTTTTCTTTGCTTGCTTGCGAGATGGACGGACCCGTGGAAGATGGAGGAGGGGTAACGATAAGCTGTGGGGATAAAAGTGTCACGACTAACCCTCCGAGGGATGCTCGAATCCGCAGTCGGCAATAGCGCGCAGAAGTTCGGGCTTCAGCAGGAAGTCGCGGAAACCAGTGGAGTGGATGCCCACGTAGGAGCCCTTCTTGTCGACATTCTGACCGGCAGCGGCGGCGTCGCCTTTCTTGCCGTTCGAGGCGGGAGCGGCGGACTCATTATTGAGCTCGTCGTCCGAGTAGTCGATAAGATCCTCTTCGGCAGACATGTTGGCGATAGGTTTGATTGACGCGCGGTGACAAGCGGGTCAGTTTCAACAAAGATGCGGGTCGCGGGAAGATGCGCTGATGGAATTCGTGATCCTGCGAGACAGCGCAAGTAGTCGATGAAGTCGATCGGGTTCTGCGCGAGAGAAAGAGGTGTCGATGGTGGGGTTGTTGTGGAGAGTGGTCGAACTCAGCGATGGAGGAAAGAGGGTGGAAAATTCGGAGGGGTGAGGGAGAGCGAAAATAAGGTTGAAGTTGACGAGCACAGCCTCAAAGCCTGGTTTGGCTGACAAAGTCTAGCCGTTTTGGGTTAGTCTGGCTGGGCCGCGCCCCACCGCCCCACGCAAACAGCTTCCTCTCACTCGCTGTCTTGGGTTCAACTTCTGAACACTGACAGTCACGGAAGGAACGAATATTGAATGTAAAGTTGCCTTGCAAGTTTTCTGGGCGCTTATGGTGATTTTCTGGTCTTTCAAACAAGAAAACAGGTCAAAGAAACCAGGTATCATAGAAGCCACCATGGCGAAGGCCAAGAACAATGGCGGTGTCCAGAATCGAGCCCTTTACTCGCGAGTTTCCTTTCTACAGCAGGCCGCGACGTTCCTCTCAACGTCATCAACACGGCAACAGCCGCCTCCAGATTCCAAGCCGGCCGCGACGACGACGTCCACCACGGAGAGCACAGCCGATGACTGTCCCCATCTCCAGGGCATGGCGCGCCGGCTCGTGACCCATTTGCGCTCCGTGTCTCTCAAGTCACGGATTCGGCTCGCACCGGCCGTGAAGCAGACCATCTGCAAGTTCTGCGACTCGGTCCTGAGCGAGGGCCAGTCGTGCACGTCGACGGTGGAAAACAGGAGCCGGGGCGGCAAGAAGCCCTGGGCTGACGTGCTGGTCCGTAAATGCCACACATGTGGACGAGAGAGGAGGTACCCCATCAGCGCGCCTAGACCAAAGAGGAAAACACAGAGAGAGGGGGGAGATGAGGTTGCCAAAGAGGGTAGCTCAACTCATCAGCTATCGAAACAGACACGCAAGACGGAAAGAAAGCAGCATGGATGAGGCGGCGACCTAATCGGCCGGCGATCTTGCTACCCTTTCCAAGTGTGTGTGTGTCAGGGTATTGCGACCTGTCGAGACGGTCCGAGGCGACGCCCCCATCATTCTTGGAGAGAGCAGGGAACACCATTATGCCAATGCCGAAGACATAATAAAATCATCTAGTCCCGAACATCGGGGAGGACGCCGGCTTGTACCTGTCAGCACGACTGGGGCGTTTACACCTGCGAGGAGGGATATCCCACCATTCTCCCCCTTCAGCGACACTCCAAGCGGGCTATCGGAGGACAATCCATGTGGCATTGGGCCCGAGGCTACTATACTCCTGCTGCTATGATACCAGTATTGAGGCTGGATAACCAGGTGGCTTGGCACAAAGTCCTCACCCGTATACTTCGGCTGATAGCTCAGACATGCCAGGTAGTTTGCATCCAAGCTGGTGCTTTTTGCAAACACCAAACCAAACACTTCAGCAATTCTGCTCGTGGCTTTGCCTGTTCTTCACGGGATGCGCATTCTCCTGCTCCATTCTGGAGAAATCCTCACGGGTGAAGGTCCCAGTCTAACGTAATGAACCTGTTTGAGGTGCGCCTTTGCTCGCGGAGACATGACCCTTCTCGACCTCCTTCTTGCTTACTTCGGCTGCTGTTGCTGCTGTACCGACTCTTCACCCAACACTTTGCTCGCAGCCATGAATCTGTCCCGAGTATCAGCCAAGGCCTTGAATTGAGATAAACAGCGGCGCGAAACTCACAGCCCTCCGTGCCAGCTCCCCAGGCCGCGCATGCACTCGGCTTGTACGCTCGTCATACGCAGGAGGTTCTCCGTGTCAGCCAGGTTGGCAGAGAGCTGCGCGAGCTGAGAATGAAGTTGGGTCTACAAGGGCAATCAGCGCCATGGGTTACGACTGTAAGTGATGAAGCCCGCATACCAACTGCCTGGCCTTGACTGCGCTCCCCGATGTGGCCATGGACTGGCGCGTCGCTCCACCACTTTGCGTGTTTGGGTTGCGGCCTGACATGGCTGCGCCGTACAACAACTACCCAGGGTGTATATTGTTTGGGCACGGCGATTGAATACCTGCTCTTCTGGGGAGACTCAAGCTTGTGGTAGAAGCGTCACGCCCCGCAAGTTGGTGTTGTCAAATTGTCCCGCGTCCGTTGCAAACAAATCCCGTTCGGCGTGGATTGCGGGGCAACGGTTGGAGCACTGACAACTCCAACCGCCCACACAATGGAGGTTCGGGACTGACACTAAGAGAGAGAAAAATGGTTATCTGTCAGACCGAAATATATCTACTCTCTAAGGTACTCCTCCCAATAGTATCATTCGGCGGAAAAACCTAGCAGAAGCACCGATGCAGATAAGACGGGAGCCATCACTGCCAGCACCTCAAGGTTAAGGGATGTCAGCGAAAAAAGATGGACAACAGAAGCTGCCGATCAACACCTCAACATGGCAAGCTAAACCAGCGGGCGGCAGACTTACATGGAACACGCGCCGTTACACTACTGCTCGACAAACCGCCCAGCTATCTAATCAGCCACTAGAGAATTCTTATCTTAGGTATGGCAGCGCTAAGGTAGCCCTGAATGAAGCCGGAGCGTCAAGAGTGACAGATCCGCTTCTCGTTCGCTCCCGCCTCCCGCCGGACCTGACTGACTACGCACTCCTGTTCGAATATCCGGCTAGAACCTTGCCTCAAGCTTGCATTCCGGTGCTGTGCGACTGCATCTAGACCCCTAGAACGTTTTGCGTATACGAGCCCTCCAGGGGCGATTCCCGACCGTACACAGGCACCTCGGTCGGCATCATGCAACAACACCTCCACCTTGATAGACACCATGTGAGGAGGGATTCCTCGATCTTTGGTACACCGGGTGACCGAGTCGGTCCGGCACACCCGTACCGATCCAAAGCTCCACCACACAAGGCGGGACGAAGCGAAGCAAAAAGAAAAGAAGGCCAAAAAGAGAAGATGCAGCTAACTCCTAAGAGTTCGTAATGATCAAGCCCGGGTTCGATCCGGAGACCTTCAGTGTGTTAGACTGACGTGATAACCAACTACACCACTCGACCAATGTATGCTGTATGTTGAAATACCGTCCCCCAGGAGTGCCTATTGAGTGCAGGCTTAACCAGCCGCAAAAGAATTACAATGTCACAACCTTCGAGATTTAAGAGAACACGCAGATTGTAACAGGACTCGAGTGCTTTTACCTAAATAGTTCATTCCACATTAGAGCTCTGCTATCCTACCTACTTCCTCTTCGTCTCCGAGCGATGACGATCTAGACCGCACCAGCAACTCCATCCATGCTAACGATAGACACATTGTACCTTGGAGCACATGCCCGGTATTTGCCCCGACTACACTCCCTATCATTCATCAACCACTAACCTCCAGCTTTCGGCGTGTCAAGATAGCCAAAACAGCACAAAGCTAGGCACTAAGACACTAATCATTATCGCGCACACATCACCAAACGCTCTCAACCCGGCAATCTTAGTTGCTTTCTGCTTGTACTAGGTCCAAAAACCCATCAGGGCAGTCATCTCCTCCTTCCCTCAGCAACACCACCACCGCAACCAATCTCCACGTTAACAAACTGCGACATAAGCCAATTGCCATGCCATGTCCTCTCTTCTCTCTTCCCCAGGCAACTCTCAACAAAGCTATAAAAAAAGACCACCCTGAGTGTCAACCATTTTGATGCAATTCGCAAATAGTAAACGCAACAGTTATTACCGGAAAACACCCCCTAAAAAGACAGGCAAAGAACCAATAGAAGCAGCTTTGGTACTGTAAACGTAGAGAAGACAAAAAAAGATGATCATCGTTGTTTTCTCCCACGACATAAAAAGCCGCGCACGTACGCCTATGTACTGTATGTCGATCTCCACACTCCTCTGCCATCCATCGGCCTCATCCATCATTGTAACACCGGCCCAATCAGGAACAAAAATAGGTATTATGTGTACGAGTATGACGCGACGCCGCATTGTCTCTTCCTCCCTTGGTCGAAAGTAATAACCCAAAGAGTCCGTCCACTCCCTCTAAAATAAGAAGCTCCAAAATATGTGGCGTGTGTGTAATTTATAACGTCGTGGTTCGTGTGTTCTGCCCCTCCAGTATAATAGCAAATTTCTCTAGACCAAATTCGTGCCGTACCAGTCAAGGTAATGTTGCTGCGACATCGCCAATTGCCTTGGTCGGTGTAGCGGCCTGATCGTCGTGGTGGCGAACCTCGTTGAGCCTCATCCCCGTTCACTCAATCTCTACCGCCCTCTTCACCATCGAAAAGCGGAGTTGCTCGCCCTCGCCTTCGCCGAATCGGCTCGTGTCCAATGCTCGATGCCGCACTTATCGGACGCCAATGGGCGGTCGGGGCCCTAGGCTGCTTTGACTACTGTGGGCAGATGGTTCAGAGTCGAGGTGTGTGGAATCACCACTGCCCGCGCTGGCGCTCGCACTACCAGTCAGACTTGCCACATTCTTTCCTTTTGATGGTTTAAGGGCGCTCACCCCAGCGTGCTGTTCCACTTGCTGTGGTGCCACAGCATTGCCGTGGCCAGGAGGGTATCGGGGAATGGGTTGTTGCATACCGTTTGGAGGTGATGGGCGGCCGTTCATATGACCATTCATGTAGCCATTCATGTGCGGGCCCGGGTAGCCATTGGGAGGCGAAGGTCGTCCAGTAGGCCCGCCTCGGATTGATGGGCTGTAAGGATTTCCGGGCGACTGACTTGATCGCCGTGGCCCATTTCCATTCATACCCATCGGCGGGCCATTGTATTGCAACTCATCGAGACGGGCTGCTGTTAGAGAATTGGCTCTCGATTCTGCGTGCATCGCTCCTCGGTCCACAGTCCCGTATCGATTTGAGGTAAAGCCCATTAACGGATCGTCCATGAGGCTGTCGTGGAGCCCAGGAACACCGCTCATGACCTGACTGGATCGATTCCTGCCAAAGCTCGGCCGAAATCTGCTACCCCTGGAGGCCGGCGCCTCGTGCTCGGGATTTTTCCGGAACTGCACGGCACTACTCGGGGCTTTCCGGTTCTTCTTTGACGTGACGCTCATCATATCGAAATTGTCAGGGTCAATAACGGACGGGGCGGGCGCGCCGGCGGGGTCAAAATAGTCGTCCTCATCGTCATCGTCATCGTACATGGTACCACCGCCGCCGCCGTTTCGAATTGACGGAGTAGGACCCCTCCTTGGCATTGGTCCCGGTCCAGGTCCGGGCCCCACGCCGGTAGTAGCACGCCTCAGTCTCATCTCTTGCTCCCTCAACTGGAGCTCCCGTTGCTTTAGCTGCAGTTCCCGTTCCCTCAACGCCAGGTCATGGGCATTCGGTGGATATCCAACCTCGCCGCCCTCGGGAATATCGTCATAGACGACCAAATGACTAAACTCGTCCAAATCCGCTCCCTCCATTGAACCCCGCCTCGAGGGCTGCCGGCTGTTGGACATCCCGTTGGGTGGTGGCCTAGGGTAGCCATTCGGCCCGCCGCCGTTCATCGGAGGTGGGCGCCGCATTCCATTGGGACCGGGAGGACCTCTTGGCCTTGGTCTCGGGACCATGCCATTTCCGTTCGGCACCCCATTGGAAGACATCCGGGGAGGCGGGCCTTGACTAGACATCCGGGGCAGTGGAGAAGGCGTGCCGGAGGGTGACCCAGGTTGAGGAGGTGGTGCGAGGACGTCCAGCTTCGGCCTGTTGCGATTGGTAATGTTCAGATTGTGAAGGATCGAGTAGAGCGTCTCGATTCGCGGCGTGGCAATGCCAGTCTCTTGAGATAACCTAATTGGTGATCCGAGGTACGTCTCTACTTCCATTGGCCGTCTCGCGGTGAAGTCTTGCCACATAATATTGTCGTTGGTGTTCCGCGAGAACTCGTCAATCGTATTCTTCTTGAACTCTGGTGGAAACTTGCATCCTTGTGCTTCAGCCAAAGCCAACAGCTCGTCGATGATGTCCGAAACCAGCTTCGGCACGCCTACTTTATCAAGCAGCGCTGCGTAGCTAGGCGTCTCGAAAAGCACAGTCAAGGGGTGAAAAGCGATGGGGCTGGGAGTTCGTCAGCTAAGCGTCATAGGAAGGATATCAATTGAGTCTTTGCTCACCCGATCACTCGCTCGTACTGCTGCTGCCGGATGTTACTCGACACTTTGCAATCGACTTGGCCAGTGCTAAGGGTCATAGCCAGAGCCTGAGCCATATCTTCCTGGATTGAGGGTGGGATGTTGGGGTTCCCGTTGGCAGGGCCAACCCACACCTCAGTCGACCCCTTGTGCTCGAATTCGCTTCCGCCTAGTTGTGAAAGATCGGCACCGCAAACGAGTGACAGCACTACATTGGTCGGGAATCGCTCCTCGATGGCTGATTCGAGGCCAAGCGAGTGTGTGGTATTAACGAGGATACATGTATGCTGAGGCGTAACGACGGAATCGATGACTGAAGCCAAGTCGTAGACATCGGGAAGCGCTTTTATACACAGGATGACGTAGTCGAAGGCGCCTTCTCTGCGCGACGCTGCTTCTTCGGGGGCCCGGACGACTGCAAGAATGTTAGTCTTTCGCGCACGCTTGGTCGCGGGGCGGTGGAGAGAAGGAGGTCGAAGAGGTCGAAGAGTACATACCGTATCGAGGCTTAAACCGCTCATTGCCAAATACAGGAGACCTGATCCCAGCATGTCAGTACGGGTTGTGACGGGAACGGCTTTGCGCGTATGCGAAGGCACTTACTTGAAGGATATCCCGTACTGCGACACATGTTCGTAGCCCGTCTTCCACACAAGGGTGACATCGCAAGCATTTGTCGCTTGTAACCGCCATGACAAAAAGGCCGAGACAGGGTTCCCGCCGACTACAACAACTTTCATCAGCTCATATTCTTCCGACATCGTTGGCTCCGTGGGCGAGGGCGCATGTGGCAGCAAGTCCTCTTGTGCTCAATAATAAACGAATGTGGTGAGGAAGGCTGTGGTGACGAGGAGGAAAGTCGGACGAGTAAAGCCAAGCGTCGAGAGATGCCCACTCTTTTGGACTCGTCTGGGGAATTGGTATTGCACTAGGCTGAAGAAGGGGGTATACAGAAAGGGCGGCAAGGGAGTGTATGGGGTCTAACAGGCGCTGAACTGGGTACATACCTGACAAGATCTTGAGTCGGGGCGTCATGGGTGCCATGGTGGAGGGCCCGATCCGGGATAGTGGGCTGAACAAGTTTGAAGCTGCAACAGCAGCGGCAGTCTCTTGGTGGTCAACAACACTCAGCCAGGAATCGGCCCAAAATGTCGACGCCTGTGCGCAAACACTGGCGCGACCCAATTCCCCTTGTGGCGCGTGGGATGGTTTTTTTTATCTCCTCCTTTCTTTGCTTCTTCTACCTCGTCGTTCGTACCTGATGCGAAGTTAACTCCCAACAATGCAGGACAGTCGGCGGTGCTGATTGTCTCGCGGTGAGGAGGCGATATTCCCCTCAGGAGGCTGACAGGGTTTCGGTGCGGGCAGCAGTCTTGCCCGAGATATGTCCAACGGGGCTTGCAGATCGGAGATGTGGGTGAAGCGATTAACAGATCACAGACCCATTCGGGGTCTCTTGGTGTCAGAACGACCGGACGGCGTCTCGACGACGACGATGGCTGCAGCAGGCTAGTGGAGAGCAATTCGGCGATCGGCGTGCGGAGTGGCGCTGGAAGAATCTAATCAAAAGAGAGACCAGCGCGATCCAGTGCAGCCAGTGAGCAGCAAAAACGCAGTGAGCGGGAGCTGGCAGCGAGTCCGTCAGTGACGCTAGACGAGCGTGACGCCTGGACAGGGCGACCTCCGCAAGCGTGGGACTCCTGGGATTTGACGGGTCGGGGTATGGGTGGCTGGGCGACGCGGCGTCAGACTGCGGTGACCAAGCCGGCGATGATAGGCCGAGCGAGCAGAAAAGAACGGCCCTCTCCCTACTGCGGTGTTGTTGGCAGGTCTCTTGCGTCTGATCTCGGTCTCACTAGTCTTGATCCGTAGAATCCACGGGGAACGGATGGGAGGGGCGGTGGCCGAGCTGCGCGTTGCTGTTGCGGGATGCAGTTGCTGCTGCAGGCGGGTGAGGTAACGAGCGACGAGTTCGGGCGGGCAGGGAGCCACGGGGAAGGGTGAAAGTGTCAGCTGCGGCTGCTGCTGCTTCAGCCAGATCCCCTTTCGAGACGCTGGGGGCGGCGCCAAGCAGGTGCGCTAACTGCCAGGTGCAGAAAAGTCGTAGCCAGTGTGGCTCCGAGACAGGTAGCGATGGCTTCGTCGGTTGTTTCGTGGGACAGACTGGAGCCCGTGGCAAAACAAGTAGAATTAGAATTAAATGTAGGATAGGAAGCAAGAGAAGAGGAGGGAAAAGAGAAGCGAGCAAGAGAGTCGCGGACACGAAATGCCTGATGGATGCAAAGTGGATGCGGGCAACCTGGAAAATGCTAGGTGCGTTGCAACAACCTGCGTGTTTCGCCTGCAGACGGGTCTTCTCTCGTGTTTCTGCTGTGACTGCGACTCTGCCCGCTCTTCCAGGTGGACAGGGGGGAAGGGGTGCTGCCGTCCACTGGGTGCTGGTGGTCACTGCTGGATGCCGCGCATGCTCGTGGCAGGGCAGGCGGGCGGACGGGGAAGGTGGGAAGTGGGTAGAGATTCGGGGGCGCGGTTGAATGGCTCGGCGCAACGAGAGGCGTGCATGCGCATCCGGGTTGACGAACCTCCTGAACCCACCACAACAGCACTGCTTGCTTGCTGGCTCAGATGGCTCAATAGAAAGCCCCGTTGCTTTCTTCAAAGGCGCCTGGTCTACGCACCGGAACATGCAAGTTATCCGTCACAAAGGACAGGACAGATATCCGATAGATCCAACTGTCTTTATCTCGCCGGGCCTCAATACAAGTTACAAGTTTGCATATCGCGTCACTCACTTTCCTGCCGTGGGTATTCCTCCCTGGCAGAAGCACGGTGTTTACGGCGGTACTCCTCGCCCTGGCGCGGCGCAAGGCACGCATCCCATGTCCAATCTCTGTTCCCGGCTTTTTGGTTGATTTTTCACCAACCCCCCAAAAGCCTGAATGCGGTGCGTCTGCAATGTAAACGGAATTCTAGAATGGCCCGCGGGAACCAACCGGGATCCCACACCTGTTGGCGCGTTCCATCGTTCCATCGAGCTCGACGAAAATAAAATGCAGGGCAGCTCAATCAGGGGGTGACGGATCCCTCGATCAAGAATTTGGCCTGGGCAATCTTGTGCAGTGGATCTGCCTCGGAAGGGATGCGCGCAACACTGCGCACCCCTCTCTGCAAGCGACAAGGACCAGAGCCCGTGGTGGATCAGTGACGCGGTGGGCGGTGGGCGTGTGGCTTGGTTCGGCAGCCAGGGGGCCCATCCAGCGAGGTTCCAGTGACGTGGGGTTTTTGCTCAGTGGGAATCTGGGATGGCCATGTTTCGGGCACAAATCCAGATTTCCCAGTTCTTCCGCCGATGACCAGGCTAACTTGCTGAGCACTGCGATGTAGAGACCCAGCCGTGGTGTTATATCCTTCTGCTCAAACTCAGATATTGGTCCTCAACAAAGGGAGAAGGGGAATGTGCGCCCTGAGCAACGGGAATTCCGGACGTTAAATCTATGGTGCTTCTTTTCGGTGATGAGACCCAGACCGACGAGCCGGGGTTCGTTCGTGGGGCAGTGTGTCGTGTGGAGGCCCCCCGTTCGGTACAGGGGATTTAACACTGGATCCGGGCAATCCGGTTCTTGATAACTTTCTCTTCGCCTCCAGATCAACCTACAGCAGGATCGCAACATTTCGGGGTGCTGGTGCTGCCGATAACCCGGTGTTTTCTGTGGCTGCCAATTCTCACGGGAACCAACGCCCTAGCAGAGCTGTGTGTCTGCAGGTTTGGCTCAGTCGGGGCGCCCCTTAAGCTCACCGATACGTGTATGGTGTGTTTTGGGCATCTCGAAATAGGAGCGAGCGACTTGGCTGCGTTATCTTTCAGGAAATGACCCAAGCTCGTCGGTAGCGGTTATGATTTGCTTCCCGTTCCCGAACACGCGCCATGTACCTGGTACCTGGCGCACCCGCAAAGAATGGCAGCATTGGCAGGTGTCTGTCGACACCGACCCGAGAGAGGAGCTGACAGGCAAGGGGCCCGTCAGGGCAGAATCGGATTCATCGACGACAAGGTACTTCGCCTTGGAACAGCGTCGCATTGCCTAGCGCAGTTTTGCGATAGGCTATTTTCCCAAATCAACACCGGCCGGAAACTTCCATTCTGCTGCTGCTTGGTTGCGCTCGGTGTTTTTCTCGAGGACGACATCTCACCAAATCAGAGGGGCCTGGAATCCCGGAGCAGAGCACAGCGAGCTGACGCGGGATGGATTTATTGCGAAGTCGGTCGGTGCATGGCGGTGTGATGCGTTGAGCTGTGCTCTGGCAGAGTGGCGAATGGGCTGGTCGTATTCCTGCAAGCTTGCTGCGTAGTTCGTCGAGAGTTCCGTCTGATGGTAAGACACCTCCTGCAGGGAGCCTCTGGAGAGAAAACTCAGGGCCAAGGTCCCGGGCAGCACCAAAAGGGCTAGCCCACATCTGAGATGGCTCGGCCGAAGTGCGTGGTGCATGTGTTTGTCCGCGAGCTCCTGAGTCCAGACGGTGAAGAAGGGGATCCGGAAACCCTGGAGTCGGCAATGCTTCCCGAGCGGTACTTGCCCTAGGACGTCGCTGCAGACACTGCATGCGGATGGCGGTTGCGAAATTCAAGCCAATTTTCTTTTCACACACTCTCTGGTAGCTGGACGAGTCAGAAGGCAGACCAAAAAAAATTGCACTAGCACGGTACTCTATCTTGCAGTTGTCCAGTCTGTCCGGGTATTCTGACAACTCGATACGAGGCAACCGGCTTCCTTCCAGCTCGGGATGATGCGAGGTAGCGGGCCCGTTGAAGCGCAGCAGAGTGGCCTGATGAGCCCCGAACTTCGCTACCTGAGTTACGGTCTCTTGACCTCGAGGTGAGAACCACAGATCTCTTTCGAGTCTCTCCACATCTGATAAACCCAACGGTTTGCCCGTTGTAGCCCCCACCGTGAGACCTCCACAACGGCTCTGAGCCAGGACTAACAGGAGGCGGATAAGGCCCAATTCCGCCACTAGGTGTCGGGTTCCTGTCAAGCTGCAGCCCGCTGCGGGTGGATCCTAGTGGCGCGAGTGGCTTGAATTCCGGACAATGACGCACCTACTAACGGACAAGCCAAGTACCACACAGGCACGCTGCCAGCCACGGCACACATCGCCAGGAACGGGTCGCATCTTGATCACAGTCCAACACTCCTTCAAGTACCAAGCAAGGACGCGCTCTCTCCGAGCTCAAATCAGAGCCCGGCTGTCGCCAGTTTCAGAGGGCACCCATCTCCCCACCACGGGATCCCTATCCCTCCTCCACTGTTGTCCAAGACAGTGAGTCGCGTTTCCAGGCTGTTCCGAGCAACGGCACGGCTAATGGGCGAACACTGGTGCTCGCAGCAACAGGCGCTCAAAATTACTGATTACTGCGGTTTTGCGGTGTGAATGCCGCATGCTCTTCTCGTTGCTCTCGCCATTCCAAAAAACAAGGCACGAAGCACCGTTTATCTGCCGGGTCAGCCAATAGGAACTCCAGTCTCACAGTCAACATCTATAACTCGTACGCTATCGAAGTCTCGGTGGACTAACGCAGGAAACCTTGACAGGGCATCAGAGAAGTGCCAATTGTCGGCAACATCCTTGGAAGTGGGGGTTGCATTCCAGGGGAGTTATTCTCTGGGACGCAACGGCCAGGACTCACAGGAGGTAGCAGTTCCGGATCTGACTTGTATCAGTGGGTGACAGCCCCTCGTGCCCCTCTAACCGTGCACATCCACAACGCGGCGCGCGCGTTAAAATTGCGAGAATCCCATGTTCAAAGAACCAAAGAGCATCTTCTCCCGAGGACGTCTCCCCGCCATCCTTGCCCTATCAAAGCGGCCGAGGCGCCGAACGGGACGGTCCAAAGCCTCCGGGTCGATCCTTGACAGGCGCCTTGCTCCCCACCTAGAGAGCCGCATCGGGCAGGTCAGATATAGAGTCATTCTCAACCTCTCGCAGCACGGCACAGTCACCCCTGGCCTTCCGTGAGTGAAGGGTATGTATCCTGCGTCGTTCAACTCTCAACCGCGGCGCGGTGTTCAACATGATGACACGCAGAATGCATGGCCTGTCAGAAATCGTGTTGGACATCTGCAGCTCTGGTTTTCGGACACTCCTTCAGTCACAAACAACTCTGCAATTCGCTATCTGCAGGCGGCCTTGCCTGTAGGCGCACCATTTAGACTCTAGGTCCTACTGCGAACCCCCTGATGTCCCGGTCCGAAGAGGAACGCCCACAATTCGGGCCAACGCACCAACTCAGTCCCACTCGCGATTATTGGCCCAGACATTGCGGGGGGGGGGGGGCTGGAA
>Ga0247780_1000143_pt1 | contig 68354 bp, 42 predicted proteins | sample UWRJL079202R5_FD_179927 | JGI IMG/M metagenome (GOLD analysis project Ga0247780, IMG submission 179927) | Plant litter microbial communities from Arlington Agricultural Research Station in Wisconsin, United States - UWRJ-L079-202R-5 | ecosystem: Environmental > Terrestrial > Plant litter >...
CCTTCAGCTGGCGCCCCGGGATGCCTGCCTTCCCAGAGACCATCTCCCTGCCCCTCTTCCCAACTAGCAACAACACCAACGAGCCCAATGACGGGTGCACGACCTTCCCGGCAGGAACCGACCTCTCCGGCGTACTTCCTCTTGTACGCGTGAACCCCACCGACGACCCAAACGTCTGTGGAGTTGACTCCAAGGTCAAGGTTCTTCTCGCGGCAAAGGCGAAATACGTCCTGTTCTACAGCCTGACGGAGACGACCGCCGTCATCGATGGGACCTTGCCGGAGCCCGGCCTCCTCGGCACCGGGGAGGTGACCGCTTCGCAGGCCGAGACCTGGGTCAACCTCGTCAACAGCGGCCACAAGATAGTTGTCAACCTCGTTGGGATCTCATCCGCCGAGAGGGTCCTCCTCAGCTCGCCGAATACGCAGTCGGGCGGGCTCGTCGCACCTGGCAGCTCCTGGGGTCTCACGCAGGAGCTTGATATCAAGCCTCAGTTTGCCGCCCCCGGCCAGAATATCATCTCGACGTGGCTGCTGTCTGCGGGGGGATACAAGGTCGACTCAGGCACCTCCATGGCGTCCCCTTTTGTTGCAGCGGCCTACGCCCTCATTGCCGAAGCCCGTGGCACTCACGACCCCGCAGTCCTGGCAAGCCTCTTGGCATCGACCGCCTCCCCGGTGCTATGGTATGATGGACGTAGAAAGGGCAACGCCCTCGCGCCGGTGGCCCAGCAGGGAGCGGGTCTCATCCAGGTGTACGACGCTGCGTTTGTTTCCACCTTCACCAACGTGTCGAGCTTCGCCCTGAACGACACCGATCACTTCATTCCCCGCCATGTCTTCACCATCAGCAACAACTCCACGCAAGAAGCTACCTACCAGCTCGGCCACGTCCCAGCTACAACCGTCTACTTCTCCGGCGGGTCATTCCTGAACGACCCAGATGAGTTCGGCCCTTCCCGATTCCCCCCTTCCTTAGCCGCCGGCGCCAGCGCCAGCGCCACCCTGTCCTTCTCCTCCCCGTCCGTTGTCCTCGCCCCCGGGGCCTCTACCAGCGTCACCGTAACCTTCGCAGCCCCCTCCGGTCTCGACCCCGGCCGCCTCCCCTGGTACTCCGGCTACCTCACCATCAACTCTACCGCCACCGCTCTCCACATCCCGTACGCTGGCGTCCTAGGCAGTTTGCACTCCGCGCCCGGCATCTACCCCGCAAATTCAACCAACTCCCCCGGAAACACCTACCTCGGCACCTGGTCCAACAACCCCATCGAAGAAGTCCCCGCCAACACCACGTTTACCATCTCTCGCCCGTCCGGCCCCCCGAACCAGGGGGAGCCGCCCCGGAACATCTCCTTCCCAGCCTCAGTCGTCACACGCAAGCTAGCCACTACATACCTGCGCCTCGATGTCCTCCCGGTAGAAGTCAACGGACCGCTGAATACGAGCGTCGTGCTGGGCGTAGAGATTGCGGGGAGCATGCAGGGGTATCCGAAGCGGTTTGTGACGAGCGGGAGTAACGAGGATGCGTTTACGGGGATGTTGAGCGATGGGAGGGTGGTGCCGGAAGGGAGGTACAGGTTTTTGGCGAGGACGCTGAAGGTTTTTGGGAAGGAGGATGATATTGGGGAGTACAATGTGGAGTATTTGGCTGAGTTTAACTTGAGGTATGCATAGGAATGGGTCTGGGGAGTTGTAGGGAGCAAGAGGGGAAATTGTTGTGGTTTTGGGTACTGAGGTTGTAATAGCACCAATATCTAGACATTTTGCTGTAGTTAGACAAAGTTTTTATAGTTTCAAGGGCCATATAAGATTTGTAGGTACCTTTGTGCTGAATTCGTGCGACAGTTTCGGTGACAGACATAGGCCAATGCAGCTTCCGTTAGTGGACCGGGATTCCAACTCTGGACCACGGGATGCGGTTACATTGCCCAGCACTGCCCCTTCCTCACCAGCAGGAAAATCGGGAAGGTAAGATACGGATAAATAATTACACCGACGTCAAGGCAACTGCAGAGCGCATTGATCGTCGCACTTGCTCGCTTGCTCGCCACAGTGCAAGGGACAGCCGCACAAAGACAACAATGAGCGACGCCGCCCAGACCCAAAACGACAATCTTTGCACCAGATGCAGCGCCCTCCCTCCGCAGCTTTTGTCTCCTGGCAGCTATGCCCATCCCATTCTCCGCCCCAAGGAACCGTTCTCGTTGATCGAGGACTCCGGCGTCAGAGGGTGTCAGCTATGCATTCTAATCGTGGACGCCGTCACAGGAGAACGGAACGGGGCCTCCCTCCCGCGCGAGAGCCAGGACATCACACTTGCAGCCATTTGCAAGGGAAGATACGACGGAGAATATCACGCACTCTGCCCAGAGAAAGACCATTCAAAGGCGCTGGCAATCCGACACAACGGCCAAAAGATCGGCCAACTAAGATTTGATATTGGCGGCCATGCGCAGCCATCCGCGGAACCTGCTGTGAAAACCACAGATCTAGGACGGGCAGGTCAGACGCGTGGGCTCCGGGAGCGCGCCGACGATCCGTCCAACTTCGCGCTGATCAGCACCTGGATGGCTGAATGCACCAAGAAGCACCCGGACTGCACAACCAACCTCGTGACGGGCTTCGCACTCCCAGCTCGACTCATCGACGTCCGGCCGGAACAGAGCGGGGTTGAGGCCAAGCTAGTGATCACAGCTGGCCAGCAGCAACAGGGCCTCAATGTAGTGCGGCCAGGCTACGCAGTCCTAAGCCACTGCTGGGGCGCCGACTCAACAGCCATGCTGAAGACGACGAGGGCCAACCTGAACGAGATGCAAAACGCCATTAAATGGGACGCCCTCCCCAAGACATTCCAGGACGCTATCACCATCACACGGCAGCTGCTAATCCGCGGAAAGGGCATCCGCTATCTCTGGATCGACGCGCTCTGCATTTTGCAAGACGACCCGGAAGATTTTGCGCGGGAGGGCACCGCCATGCACAAGACCTACTCTATGGCTACATGCACAATCGCGGCGTCCGCCTCCCCCGACAGTAAGAGCGGTTGCCTTCTGCCCCGGGGTCTTGGCACCCACGGCTCAGAACCACGGCTGAACCCATGCAAAACGGAAATCGGCGGCCGCAACGTCACTGTCCATCCCTGGTCCTCTGAGTGGGAAAACGCCCACCGCGGGCCCCTGAGCACCCGCGGCTGGTGCTTCCAAGAACGCGAGCTTTCCCGGCGCATCCTCGCCTTCACCGCCCACCGTATCGTCTGGGAATGCCGCACCGCCATGGCCTCGGAGGATCACCCGGCCATGATTGCCTTCGACAGGCGGTACCCTGACCCCGAACCGGAGCTCACCCCTGACCGACTCATCGTGCAGGTTGGGCTCGGCAGCGCGTCGTACCGCTCGCCCTCCTACACGAGCCCGAAGACCACCAAACTCTGGTGTCGCGCCGTGCAAGAGTACACGCGGCGGAACCTGTCGTACAAGAAGGATAGGCTGCCTGCCATATACGGGCTTGCCGAGATCGTATCGTGTCTTATCCGCGACGATTACGCGGCCGGGCTATGGCTTACCGACTTTGCGCGCGGCGCGTCGTGGGTGCCCAACCGCGCGTTCTTGAACCAGGCAGATCATGCCCAAGTCGGCGAAGGTATGCGCTGGCCACCCGAGGCGGCTGACCCGTCTCAGCCGTCGTGGTCGTGGGCGTCCGTCGACGGGCCGGTGGTCTACCCGCATCTGGAGAGCTTCGAGTCGGCGGCCGTAGATTTAAACAGCACGATTGCCGATGTGTGGAATCTTCAGGCAGCGCGGGGCGGTGCCGCCCTGACGATCGCCAAGCAAGAAGGCGAGAAGGGGTACCTCCAAACCTTTGGGCTGGAGGTGGAGGACGTACAAGGCGAATTTGAGGACTTTGGGAGCTTGAGGAACTCGGAGGTAGTGGTGAAAGGCGTGGTAGTGCACATCACGCTCTCGGAAACCGACTGCACGACCAAATTCCCGACACCGCCGTCGGTGCCAAAGGCGTACCACATGTTTGGCAAGCCCATGTTCAAATTCGGCACCGCAGCGCAGCCAGGCGTCTTGAATGGGCTTGTCCGGTTTGACCGCGATCCCTACAAGCTTGTCAAGCAGCCGTTTGTGTGTCTTCGTCTGGGCTGGCGGAAGAACGAGCCGGGGGGTAGCTTATTCGATGAGGTCTATCTTGGGCTGGTGTTGCAGCCGGTGGTCAAGGTCGGGATGTCGCTCGCGCAGAGGGTTGAGATGGACCTGAGTCTTGCGCCGGAGGGGTTCTCTATCAATCGACATCCGGGGATGTTTTTTCGGCGTGTGGGTACGTTTGAGGTGGCGAGCGGGAATAAGAAGTACAATAGCAAGGCAAAGATGCTGAGGTGCATCCTTGTGTAAGGCGGGGTGGAAGAGTTCGGTTGTAGCTGGTGCATGAGCTGCTCAGAAGGCCTTTCTGCTGAAACATTGCGATGTTGGAACTCCAACTTGACAAAGGCATTACCTATGCCCGCAAGGATGCCGCTCGATGCTCAACAAAGGCGGAAGGAAACTCGGAGTATCTCCTTTGAACTACACTTTGGCAAGCGCCGATAACAACGATAAGGATAATTGTGTTCGATTTACAAGATCGTCGTCACCAACAAGACCGACAAGTCGGCTCAGACCGTCAGCTCAACAATTCCGTGCTCGAAACAACTCACCACGCAGTGGCTGCGAAATTTCCTTGAGACGAACAAGGGAATTATCCAGTGCCTCACTGGACCTTCTGATCGGGTTACGAGCCGACCAGAAATTGCGCTTCAAAACAACATCAGGCGCTGCAAAGCTTACGAAGGCTGAACTTGCAGCCAAAAACCAGATGTTGCAGTGAGAATTCATCCGAAATCTGCTTTCGCCTTATTCGTGTCTGGTCATGTGTGAAAAATATCGACAAATTTCGCCTGCACGCCGACTCCGCGATCTCTCCAACTCTCAGCTCTCTAACTCTTCGCACAACTCGCGAAAGGGGCCAACGCTTTCGCCTCGAATCACCACGACAACCTCGCTTTTCCGGATTACGCCTGTCGAAGTGAGGCCATCATGGCTCCCGATACGCCCGAGAGGTTCGCTGCAATTACCGAGATGGTCGCTTGTTTGGTTTCGCATGTGAGTTGGCCCGCATTCGATCGGGTCTACCTGGTTTTACTCGCTATCTATTCTTAAATGCTCACCAGTCTCGCAGGCCTGCAATCGACGCGAGCTCATGAAGCTGCGCTTGGTCACCAAGCGCTTCGATGCCTGTCCTGTGCGTGAGCTGTTCAAGGAAGCTCACGTTTCAATCGTGTCTGCGTACTCGACCAGATATTCATTTCCGTAAGTCGCGGGGGGGGGGGGGTTTCCGGCCCCCCCTAGTTTGCGACCCCTGGCTCCCATATATAACCCTAGTTTTCAACACTTTTCAATACCTTATAACTCCACCACTACTAAGCCAAAACTAATGAAAACTTACCTAGAGTTTATTAACTGGATAAATGGAAGGAATTTAATACCTTTAGATTTTTAAGATTTTTAACAGTGCTTAAAATAAGAAAAGTAGGATTTACATACTAATTTGACCTCTCCTTTAACTCCACCATTTTATATATTAAAATTCTATATTAAATCCTATATAAAGATAATAACACTTTAAATATGATTACTTAACCTTATATTAATACCTTTAAAGGTGGTGGAATAATTAAGAGATATATACAGCTATTATTAGTGTAGCTATAACCCTGAGGGTTATAGCTGCACTAACAGTTTCTGTTTAAGAATTATAATTATAACCTTATTTTATAGAATATTATTATAAAACTTCACTATAAGACTAATATAATTTTTCACTATACGTATCTTTTATTACGTAATTTTAAACCTTTCAATAGTAAAGATATAAGGGGGGTTAAATTAGTATGTAAATCCTACTTTTCTTATTTTAAGCACTGTTAAAAATCTTAAAAATCTAAAGGTATTAAATTCCTTCCATTTATCCAGTTAATAAACTCTAGGCAAGTTTTCATTAGTTTTGGCTTAGTAGTGGTGGAGTTATAAGGTATTGAAAAGTGTTGAAAACCAGGGTTATATATGGGAGCCAGGGGTCGCAAACTAGGGGGGGCCGGAAACCCCCCCCGCGACTTAGGCAACCTTACGTTCGTCCTGGAACATAGTGGGCAACATTTGTTCTACGAGCTAGCGGGCAATATTCATCCTGCAAGCGAGTGGTTCTTGCTCTGGTGACATGCTATAACTACGTGTCTAGAGCCATACCATCCCTGGTCACAAACAGTGGTTACAAATGTTCCTTTTTTTCTTTGGTAGTAATAAAAATATTGTTCCCCAACCGTTCTTTGTAGTGCCTGTGAGTGATCTTTGTGCATGCTCAACATTTCACGGTGTTGTCTGTAACTGTGTTCCAAGACTAACACTCTGCTGTGTTTCTTTCGCTAATGTTTTCTATTTGATATTTGTAAGACCTCCCCCTGAACCCGGTGCAATATTTTAGTCAATTCCCCGCACCGCTCTGTTCAAGTGATCCCGTTGGGCACCATAATGAAGAAGGGGAATCTCCTCTCTTACCAAGATATTCTAGCAAAGAAAACACCCCTCGGAATTACACCAGATGCAGTTGGCGCCAGGATAGACTCCCTTATCCATAACTCATCGCCGCCAGTCAGCACAGCTTCTCCTCTCAGAGCTCCTTAAATATTGACTAGTTTTTTGATGATGACTGCCGCCAAGTTTACGCGCCTACCTGAAATGCTCATGGTTCTGACCCCTCCGGCAGGCCCACACCGCTTCTGGCAGACAAGTACTCCCTGAGGCTGCCCGATTTCGCAGGTCCGAAGCCGAAAGCAGCCTCCTCGCTGCAGCAACCCTTCGCTTCCTTCATCTCGCCTGGGTCCCCACTGTAGTTTCCCATCCGGTGTGCCTCGGCGCTCGTCATAAGATGGTTCCGACTCGCTGCCCAATTGCCCCGCAGCGCATTAGATTCGCCTGCCTTCAACGAGGAAGCACGAGGGAAACAAATCAATTCTGCCAGCGCTCTTTCCCAGTCGGGGTCCTCACCGCCTGAGTCAATCATAAAAACCAACAGTATCCCCTTGCTCTTTGAGGTGGGAGGGCGCCTCTTACTGGCCGTTTGAGACGGCAGCGCCCAAGAAAATCGCTACTCTCCAGTACAATATTCTGCGTTCGCCGATCGGCTTGCCCTGCCATCATGGCCGTGACCTCCGCAGCCAAATTCGCTGCGATGACCGAGATGGTCATGAGCTTGGCCGACGAGGTTGGTCAACTGCGCCGATGCTCCGTCTTCGAGCACCTATTTTACGCTCCAATTGCTGACCAGAATCGCCGCAGGACCAAAGCCGCAACCAGCTGGCAAGGCTTCGCTTCGTCGGCAAGCTTTTCGGCGATGTATTCAACCCGCCTTGTTCCGAGATACCGACCGGAGCAGTCACAATAGGTGATCTGTCCTTCATTTTGGGCTGCCCGCACCTCCAGCACATCAAGCAGATCAGTCTTTCGGGCATGAATGGAGAAGACGGAGAGGACCTCCTTCGGGCGGCACTCTTGGAGATGCCGCATTTGGAGAGCTTCAAGTGGAACAACGGCCTCCTTGTAACAAAGACTCTTCTTACACTCCACGGGGTATGCCAGCATATTGAGGTCCTTCACATCAAATTCCCACTCAACATGGAACAGAAGCTAGGGCTGAGACACCGAGGAGGCTGGGCTCGTTCGTCCGACCAAGAGAACGCACATGAGGTCTACCGCTCGCTGGACCTTACTCTCTTCCACAACCTCCAAGAACTGTCACTCGAGAACATATGCGACGACCTAGACCAGCGGAAGCTGCAGATTGCCCATGTTCTGGAGCACTCGCCAAACATGCGGAGACTGCGCCTGTCGCTCTCCCTCGAGAAACGCCAAAGAGGTTCCCCGCCTGGAGGTGTCCACCGCCAGTTCTTCGACGGAATTTGCGACATTTACCAAGCCACGGGAGTTTCTACCCTTCGTCTTCGAGGGCTCTACTTTGGAGGCACCACCTTCCCACCTAAACTCGGCAAACTGGCCAAGATCGCCGACATTGCGTTTCTAGGAGAGCCGTCTTTCTGGAGCGCAGGGTCTGACAACGTCCTTCGGTCGTTCTAGGATGATGATCGCCACAGCCTATTTGCGGAATTCAAGAAGGCCCGTTGCCCTAACCTGCGCTACGTGAAGGTGCTGGATTACGATTTGGATGCCTTTCCGTCCTTGTTCGATGTCATCAACCCCAGCCAACCGCAGCAATTGGGCACCACAATGTGGCATGGGAGCCGCGGTTTGCGTGACGGTTGGCTGCCACGCCCATCCTCTTCTTCGCCAACACTGCGCGTGCTGCCCCTGGTCCAAGGTCTGAACCCCCTGCACGTTCGGGACGCTCTTCACCTCAAGCTAGGCCTCGACCTCCGCCACATGCATGACCGCGGTATCGGGGGTGATGGGCTCCTTGGGGACATCGCATCGACCGACAAAGACACCATTGAAGGCCTGAAGGTCTGGGTGCACTTGCAAAAGTCATTCGTGTCATGGCATCGCAAGACCTACTTTGCGCTCCTGAAGAATGTAATTCCAGGGCTGGCCATACTCAGTCAGACACACATCAAGGATAAAGCCTGTGTTGCGGGGGGGCGGAAACAATGGCTCTGACGAGGCGTATTTGGGGCAGGTTGCTCTTTGGGTGGCAATCAGCTGCAAGAGTCTTCGGTTTGTCGGAACGAACGATGGTTGAGACCTCGTGCTCGAATTATTGGTCTTCTGCGCCTTGAGAACAGGAGTATTCTCGGAGCCTTACATCACATGTCTCTGAATTACTTGAAGCTTTCACTGGCAGCGGCCGCGTCGAAGACAAAGCGATTCTATTCTCTTCCCGTACAATGTCTTCCTTCTTCATGTAGATTTATCTCTACGTATTGTTGTTCATGCAACCGATTCCAGTGGAACACCATACACTGCCGGAGCTGGGCCAGGTAACCGCGAACGTGGGCATGCAGTTGTGCCTGGGCAGGCAAGTCCGCCGGGAAAACGGGGATAAAAAGAACGCTCAAGATGTGTGCAGTATGCGCGTAGCCCGTGATAGGATTCCTATCTCTCGGAATCAAGGGCTTGGCTGGTAGCGTGGTCAGCGTTTTGTTGTAGCTCGATGCCACCTGCACTTGTGAGGAACCCGCTCTGGCCATCAAGACACACAGGGCCTCCCTGCGGCGATACCATGGCCTGTTGCTGTCGCATGAAAATTAGGATGCTTAGCACATGTGTCGAAAAGCGGGTAGGAAAACCGGCGCGGATGCTTTTGACAATGTGGCACTCGCATCCCACCGCGGTTTCCCTGTCGCAATCCGACACCTGCAGACCCCGCCTTGGAGCACTGTGCAGCTTCGGATAACTCGCGCGTTCTGTTGGTCGTCTTCCGCAACCATGGTAGCCGTAGATGCAGTCAGCACCATTCGAACCGACCCCAACCAAGACCAGGGAAGGGCGATCCTGGGCAACCCCCGGAACTTTTGGCTTTGGGCCAAAGATGGCGGTTTCGACCTCACACACCCCTCTACCCCAGACTCGGACCCCGTCAGGCCCAGGATCAAGCTGCAATGCGCCCCGACTCCTGTCGTGATCGACCCAGCAAAGACCGCGCTCCTCGTCCTCGACTTCTAGAACTACAACGTGTCAAGGGCCCTGGGAAACAATACGAGGGCTTATTTTGATGCAAAGAGGCCCTCTTTCCCCACGCCATCCCGGTGGCCCGTCGTGCGGGCTTCTAAATCATCCTGCTAACGACGGGGTACTCTGAACAAGACCCTCAAGGAGATGGATGCCTCAATCCCAAGCCAAGGCAATACCATCAAAAACACACTTATCTTCGCACCTGCTATCTTTGACCAGTCCATTGGCGCAACTTTTTGCACCGCGAACACAACGAAAATCCCACCCATAAGGCCTCTTGCTGTGACGCGCTCCCAACGCCCCCCGGCCTATCCATTAGCGCACCTCCAATTCGACAAGCTCAGCGATTCTCGACACGTCGGCAATACCTCTTCATGATCTTTCCCAGCACGCAAGTGTCAAATGCGCTCCAACCGCGGGCGCAGGCTCGCCAATATTCGACAGCGAACTTGTAGGTTTCGGGCTTTGTGTCCCGGCGATGGGCATCCGGTGGTCGTGCTGCAGTGCAAGACTCGGAGCCACAAACTCCCAGTCTGAGTGGACTGGCGATCGCAAGAATAGGCGTCGAGCGAGGGGAGTGTGGGACCGGGGAAGGCGGATTGAAGTACAGTACGGAGGCCCCTTTCATTGAAATGTCTGTGAGGGCATCGCGAAGGGACCTGCGCGGTCAGGGTACAGCGGAATCGCCCGTCCTCGATTCGAAAATGGTTTGACAAGCTGTAGCTTCTGCCACAAGGTACTGTAGATTGGGGGGCTGCCTCTTGTCTTGAGGCGTCGGCCTCCAGTTCCGCAATAGCAATACGTTCTCTACTAGCAAACGGAGCAGCTTATATTGATTCATGTTCACAGCATCATCTCAGCGCAGAGGAGGAGCAACAAGAAGAGCTTTTCAAGGCCCGGAGAGACGAGTTTGTTCCAGCATGTGGCTGTGTACCTATGTATGCTACCTACCATGTCAAGGATTTCCATCCTGTATGCATAGAGCACCGTGATCTGAGACCCCCATTGACTCCACGCCTCGCATCTCCCATGACCATGCTTTTGCTCTGCCGTCGTAGTCGCCGCTTTGGGGTTGGAGGGCCGTTCCCATCATCGTGATTCCGCCACCATGCTTCCGCGACCACACATCCCCCCCCATAGTCGCCTTGCTTCCGCTAGCCTTGGCTGAAATAGCGGACTATCGCCCTAGCCAATGGATGACGATCACAGGGCCTAGGAGAAAAAGGATATACGCAGTGAGAGCGATGATAAGAACGATGATGAGAATGATCAAAGTCTTTAAGATACATATACCTGTTAGCAGGTGGTAAATAGGGTGAAAGGGATCAACTGACCTGAAGGAACTTAAGGAAGCTGCCGATGACTTTGGCGAACTCCTCAATAGCGCAGCCCAACGGTTTGGCGAACTCCATGACGAAGCCGGTAAGATTGATGGTGCAGCGGTGTAACTCCTCGGCAAGCTTACAAACGAGATCGCTCAACACCCGGATAAGCTCCATGATGAAGCTACCTAACTGCGGGGTATGCGCGATGATGAAGGTGCACAGCGCCTGGAAAAGCTTGATGAATTCCGCGATCCCGACCTCAGTAATGAGGGAACCAATCCAATCGACTGCGATGGGGTTAGAAATGGCACATCTTAGGCAGTGAAGGAATGGAGAAGGTGGTGGAAGGTGGGGGATCGTACAAGGCATGATGATTCCGAGGGCCTCGCAGATGGCAAAGAATATTTTAGCCACGGCGATGAGAACGAGTCGGATAGTGAAGACGAGCAAGCTAGCTTTTGCCGAGAAAATCACAATCTGGAGGCTGAGGTGGAGAGGAGCGAGGACGAGTGCCAAGCAGAGATTGAGTATGGTGACGAAGAAATCGAAGCTGATTTTTGCGAAGAGAGCAGCGAGCTGGATGCTGAGGTAGATAGGGGCGCGGAGGAACGTCGGGACCAGATCAAATATGATGCTGAAGAAACCGACGCTGGTTTCGGCCAAGGAGATCGCGATCTGAAGGCTGAAGTGGAGTGGAGCGAGGAGAAGCTCCAAGAGGAGATTGAGTGATGAAAACATTTTGGCCGGCTCTTTTGTGCAGGCTAGTTCGGAGGTGCGCGTTGTCGAAAGCGTGTTCCGGAACGTGGGGTGGATGTTGGGGAGAGTGTGGCTGCCGAGAAAAGCAGGGCCACTAGCTTTATGTACATTCACAACAATGGCCTTTATCCCTTCATGTCCGTGCCCTTATGAGAAAATTCCGTCCGATTGTTAGCGGCATATTCAAAAGTCTACAACCCGTGATCATGAACAGCCAAGTTGCAAAGCCGCGCACCTCTCATGCGAGGCTCTCCAAGCCTTCCCAAGGTCGTGCAGACGACTCTTCATGAGCCAAGGCCTATCAAGCATCCATACGCCTCGTTCTTCGAGCCCGCCGAGCCAGGGCAGGATAAGTAAAGACATACGGAGCACACCCTCAGACCAAGTGGCCAGTACGGGAATCTCTTGGAGCGAAAAACTGGAAGAACATGGGGTGCGAATTTTGTTTGCAAGACAACCGCGCCATCTTTTGGCAACAAACTCAACCAGATCTGTTTTCGTCAAACCAACAACACCATCTCCTGGTAAGAACCCACCTTGTAACAATTCGGTCAAGAAAAACTTTGTTTTTCAACGTCACACCTGACGTTTGGAGAACTTTCTTCGAGGGTTTGCATACGTGTCCTGCCGACACGCCGTTAAGAGTCATACCGCCAACAGCCACGGACATACCCAAGGTGTAATCCCGTCATTAGGTACGGCCTGAGATGAAGCAGCCACAGACAGTCACGTCACAGCAAATGAGTGGTCAACATACAGGGCAGAGAGAAAGGGTTCGGGCTGCATTTCCAAAACTGGAGAACTAGCGTACCGATAGACAATGTGGTCCTCCCCCCATGAGCCAGCCTATTCCCTCCGTGCTGCTGGACAAAGTCACACGGAAGTGAGATACGGCACTCACAGTACCACGGTGTACCACAGCGCCACAGTGGGAATGGAGTCAATCTATTCACGGATTCGCAGAAAATGGTCTCAATACAGCCCTTGAAATATCATCCATGGCAGGTACTTGCGGGTGGCCAGCACGAGTCCCTGGCTCACGCCCCGCCGATTCGAAGGAGCTGGGATTTATCATCGACTGGTCAGCCATACTGAGTAGGAACTGGTCGCTCTTGATAGGTCCTCGAAGATACATTTTCCTGGCCGCCTAAATTCCGGCGGAAAGATGGGAATCTGAATGGGTAATTCAATGCGATTTGGTTGAGAAGGGCGGAGCACAAGGCAGTATTTGATGGGAATGCTTGAAAGATTGATTTTTGGTTGATCCATATGGCTGCCTGAAATGAGTTCCACGGGGCCGTGGCCAAAGTGCAGTTCGTGCCTGAGGCTCCTTGTCTGTCTTGCAAGCGTCATGGAGCCCCGCGGAAATTTGCCTGTGTCAATGCGGCAATTCGCCAACAACCCACCACAGACAGCAGGTCCCAGCTGCTGAGTCTCTCCTGCGCGGAATGATGCTTGAAGCAGTCTTCCCGTCCCAAAAGCTGTTCCCGCCAAACAACCCCAGGGATCACCCGATCTGGCACTTCGCATCGATCAAGTCCCTGTGCGAAGCAACTCCTCTTTGCGCCGTAGACAGCGGGTCAAATCCTCGAGACTTCCCCTTTTGTGTTATATGGCGCTGACCCCGTCTTCCCGCAGTGCCAGCGCCGTCATCGATGGCCCGTCATCGCAAGTGCAACACTCTAGAATACATGCATCCCTCGGCAGCTCAGGTAGCCCGATAGTGTCCGACCCCAATGGTTACATCGACCCTTCTGTGGACAGGGCCTCTTCTTGGGTGGGGTTGGAGGCACGTAGCCACCAGTGCTTTAGCAGCAATTTCCACCAAGTTGAGCGAGCGGGCGGGCAGGTTATTGCTCGTAGCCCCGGCCCTTTTCGAGTTGCTGGTACGATTCCCATCGGCAAGAAAGACCCTTCTACTCACATGGCTTCCACAATCCTCATGGCACGCCGTCGAAAACGCCGACTGCACTTTCCACCGATCACCTCGTCGCGGCAGCTTCATAGCTACAAGAGATCCTGGAGGGCCAAGGCCCCTTCCGAGGGGGTTCTGTCGGCCCGGTACACAATGATCCGTCGAGAAGATCACACTGACCTGGGTCAAGGGCAGCGAGTACGACAGAAGATATCATAAAGTCCCAAATACCCTAGATCCCAGACCCTAGACAGATGATGTACTCGGTGCTAACCAGCTCGCGGATTTCCGGCATGAGAGAAACAATATGTCCCTGTTCCAGGCCTCGGGAGTGAAATGGCCCGCGGTTGAACATCTGTTAGATAGTTCGTGAAGCATAAAGTGGGAGCTGAGGTCGGGAGACATAGAACGAGGTGTCACATGTCTATGTAAGCAGGGGCATGATACAATCTATGTTAATGTCATTATGTAGGACTCAAGGCCAAGCTACCACAAAAGAGGTGCGCGAAACTTGCCTTATCTGACATGGATATCGGGAGGCAGGGATATGTACATATTACCTCGGCTAGCTAGGTTTAATCTAGGTATCTACAAAACATGGACGGGGCGAAAGAGCTCGACGTCAGAGATCTCATTGTCCTCCAGCCTTTCCAGCCAGATATCGCTCTTCAGCGGCCGCCAGACTTTGAAGTACATGCTGTCCACGCCGATATAGCGGAGACATGGTGATTATGAACATGCAAGCTCATAAGCGACTCGCACAAGGACGTTCGCGTTTGTGACCTCAAGGTGACGCGAAACAACAGCAATCTGGGTGAGACCAACCAGCTTTGGGAGCGCTTTCTTCAGGAGCTGCAGGCTGCTGGTGGCGGGATCGGTCATGGCCATTTTATTAAGCGCGACCCGAACCTTCAAGCCTTTGAGGGTGCCCTTGTCGCCGGAGATGAGGTCCCCGAGACGCTGCTCGGCCGTGTAGGGCCCACCGTCCCCCATTCTGCCCAAAAAGTTGGGGAGGCTGATCTCTAGCACCAGGAAGTGGAGGGGCAACGCCGGGTACCGCAGGCTCGGGCGTAGAAGGGCGGTAGGCTTGGCTGAGTGCTGGTCGTTGTACCACACCCCGAGTTGACCAGAGTGTGTGCCGACGTTGGCCAGGAAGGTGTGGATAGTCGGGTCATATCTCTCCACCATAAGCCGTCTTAGGTTGGGGCAGCGAGCTGGCCCGAAATTGTCGCCGCGCAGGCCGGTGATATGCAACAAGATTGGCGATCCGGGATCTGTGGGGTCGCGGACATTGGTGTTCCAGAACGACACATGCTCCAGGAATGACACGTCTGTGAGCATGTCGAGATGGCTGGGCTTGGGGGGGAAGATTGCCGTCCCAAAGGAAAGCGATCGGAGGTGGAGTGGAGCAGCGCCCGTCTGTTGGTAGGAGGTGCAGAGATCGTCGAAGAACTCGCGGAATACCGTGAAACGCAGTGGGATGCGAAGTAGCTCTCGCGACATCGATAAACGGAGCTTCCGAAGCATCGGCGACTTCTTCAGAACTTCAATGATCTGCGCCGGCCACTTGGCCACCGTGTCGATTATGTTCTCCAGCGATATCTCCTCCAGATCCCCGAACGGGGCCAGGTCTTGCAAGCGGAATGTCTCGGGCGTCCGACCAAATAGGTGAATTCGGCTGAGCGCCTGCTCCATGTTATCGGGAAACTTGATATGCAGAACTTTGATTCTTGGGCAGGCGTGATAGAGGACGCGAAGTGTCTCTGCGGCGAGAAGAGCGCTACTCCAGATGAAACCCTCCAACTGAGGCATCCGCAAAAGCAGATCCTGCACTAGGAAATTCTCGTCGCATCCATTCGAGTCTAGGCCTGTAAAGCAGATTCGCCTGATATGACGGACGTGCGGACAGACTAAGACATGGCATAGCTGGCTGCGTCTGCTTTTGTCGACTTCCCGAAATAAGATGGGCGAGAGCAGAGCGTCGAACAGCTTGTTGACGAGGCGAAGCCCGGCGAGCTGCTTTCGGCTTCGAATCTGGTCTTTGTCAGCAATGGTGGACAACACGCGGTACGCAGAGAGAGACCGACCTGATCGGCGAGGCAGAAGACCATTTCGGGAATGCCCGCGAACCTCGCAGCGGCCGTTGGCGTCATCATGAATGAATGACCTTGAGCGATGTGACGTTTGGAACCTTTCCGATCTTTCCCACGTGACTCTCGTTGAAACGGCATCACTCCTCAAGATTGTGTGCTGCTGAGAAGGGAAGTCCCCCCGTTGCAGCAGGATACATAAGGTGGAGGGCCTCGTCTGGCTGAACTCTTCTCATCATATCGTCGTCTCAATTCACCATGGCGTTTTGAGCCGACGTCGACCTCAATTCACTCATTTCCTCATCGCACATCTGCCCTTCAGCTCCCCGGCTTCCACTCATTGTCTTGTCAATGCGGATTACCTGATTTGCAACGTCCCGGGTGTCGCCATGGAAGCAATGAGAAACCGCCTCGATCCACGGCCACCTTTAGCTGCACTCTTGGAAATCGTGTGGGTTGCACTCTTGATCATTGGCTGACGGTTGGCCAACAGGAATCCAAGGCGGGACACCAAGTCCAAGCCCAGTCTGCATGGTACTAACACAACACGAATCTCGTACATCAAGTCAAGCACTGTTACTCGCGCGGCAACGAGCGGTTTCATTTGCGGAACACTACGACAGTTCGATTTCTTCCCGCGCGTTCCTGGTCACTGGCCAACAGCTAAACTGGTTTGCCTTGGGCGTTTCATGCAACTTTTGTGTCGACTGGATGCAGGTATGGACGATGAGGGTGATGAAGCCTGGGAGGTCGAGGATGTAGATGCTCCTGAGCCACTTGTTGCTTGGCTTGGTGCGCTTGATGAGATAGAGTCTGACAAAGAGGAGGAGTAAGCCGACGAAGAGGGAGACACGGAGATGTCGACGGACAACGACGAAACCGGAAGCCCCTCGTCGACCAGCCCAACAGCGAAACATCCTCCCCCACCCCATTGTTCACCCCAGATACGCTATCCAATTGAAGACTCCACCTTAAAGATTGCACTGCCATCTGGCAAGTTTGTGAGGACAGCAGGCAACGGCAACCCAGTGACGAGGTCATATGGCTTGAGCTCAGTGGCTGGGTCCGTGACGCCAATGCCCAGGATCATATCTGCAGGCAGGGACATGAAGACGGTAGCCCAGGGGTATAGAACGTATGTTTTGTCCGTGAAGCCCTGCCCTTGAGCGAGAAAATCGGCAAAAAGAACTGGGGGCCCTGAGAAGTTGCCGGCCAGGGCGTGAGTCGTGTTCAGTAGCCAAAGTCGGCGGCGGTAGGGTAGACGACAGTAACAGGGCTGATAATTCTCACTGTCTTGTCTTTGATGTTCCACTGAATAGGATACTCCCGATGTGAATTAAGGGTTCCACAGGAGGCGGTCATTGTCGGGTGGGATGATGCCAAAATCATCCATGAGGGCGCTGAGGGTGAGTGATGCCAGCTGGTTGGCCTGAATCAACTCTTGAATCAAGAGCACGTTACGAAAGGTTGCGGCTGCAACGGGAATAAGTAAGGCAGCAAAGAGAGAGGGGAATGGTGGGATTTCTGACCGGAAGCCCTTGATCCAGAATCCTGGAACGACAGCACACCTGAATAGACTTTCGTGATTGGTGGCCAGGTTGCTGACTTTTTATCGGAGCAGTGTGTTGTCTGGCGTTGAATGAACCATGTTGTGAATGTACCCCTGGAAGGCAGCAGTGAGGTTGTTTCTGAAATGTGATGTCCCAGCATAGACGGGGCCTCACGTACGTGGATCGGTGGTCCCGCTAGGAATGATGGTGAGGGAAAGAGCAGGATTGATGCTCGATAGAGCGGCACTGCCCGTCTGGAATGCAGACGCCACCTTTTCTCCGAAATCGTTGGCCGCCGCTGCCGTTACCGCAACGCTTACGTCGGACGCTTCGATGATCTTGCCGAAACACGACCTTCTTAAAACCAAAGTCGCCGTCCAGCTTCTGACACTCTGGGTCAATCAATTTAAACTCGTGTACATGCTGACACCCCGGGACTTGTGCTGTGCAGTTGCTGTGTAGGCAGGCGAGGTTGAAGATCTGGCCGTAGTACCTGATGGTATTGGGGCCGTATAGTGCTGCAACTTCGTAGCTGTGCGTGATAGTTTGGGCGACAGTGCAGTCTAACCCCTTTTGACTGCACTTAAAGGCGGTCGTCGTGTTGCCGATTTGGATGGGCGTCTCCTAAGCGTTGCTGTAGCCGATGTAAAACGTGGCTGCGTTGCAGTTGGGGTCTTGCTGGCTTGTCGACTTAAAGCCGGCCTGGCAGTTGCAGCACTGGTACTTATACTGCCACTTCTCCCAAACGCAGACGGAGAGGTATCAGTCTCCGTCGGCGGTGATAATATTTTGGTTGTTTGAGCGGTAGACTTGTGTGTCGGAATACACTGACCTTCTGCTGTAGTCGTGATACCCTGTTCCTTAAATCCATTCGCCTGATGGGACTGGCCCTGATCCACAGTTGCTATCACAACATTATGTTGCTTTGCCCACCGTCGTCGCGCTATGGGATTGATCGGTAACGTCGGTGTAGATGAGGTCGGCGGCGACGAAGGGGGCAAAAATGCCGGGAACAAACAGGCCCTGCAGACAGAGACCTATGATGCTCAGTTGAGTGTGAGGAAACAAAAGTGAGGTGGATTATTGACCAGCCCTTGAATCGAAACTGCTTGGAATTTCTTCCATTATGTTTCACAGTGATTAACGAGGCTCTGGAGCACTGTTCACCAGTTGGCCTGTCAACGTCCAGCGTACCAACTCCAGAGACTACCCCAGTGTAAATTGGGGATACAACGGAAATTTGAACACCCTCTGAAACTTTTTGGAGGGTAGATGTCTGGGAATAACAGCCGGAAAGCTCGCGGGAGCCCACGTGGGTCTAACAATATCCCGTTATCCCTTTCAGGTTGTTTAGGGCCCGTCGTGCTGTTTGCGTGGGATGTTTTGACCTCAAGCTGTGACCACGGTCCCGAGTCTGTGTGAATCGAACAAGCGAGACTCAGCGATGTGTTAGCGAGGAGAGATATTTTGATCAGGGGGCTATAGAGAGATATTCGCAGTATGAACTTATTACCAATTAGACTATCTGCCGAGCGGTTGGCAGTTTCTCCCCGCTTGCTTCGCTATTGGCCGACGACTGACCAACGAGAATCGGCGGCGGCCATCACGGGTCTGACAAAGCGGGGTTACTGTGTTCTCCTTACTTTATCGTTCCAACATCCCCATCAACCATCGCCGTGACTCTTGGTTGAGAGCAACAATCATGTGGCTGATCAACGTGTCAACACTGTCACTTGGGGAATTTTATGGTGCTGATCTCCCGTCTTACGCCATTCTCTCTCACACTTGGGGAGCTGAAGAGGTGTCCTTCCAGGAGTTTGTGAAAGCCAATGACGGCAGCGATAATGCCGCCGCAATCACCACAAAGGCAGGATACCGCAAAATTATCAGGTTCTGTGAGCTTGCCCAACGGGGGGGCTATTCCTATGTCTGGGTGGACACGTGTTGCATCGACAAAACCAGCAGTGCTGAGCTCACCGAGGCCATAAACTCCATGTTTAGATGGTACGAAAAGTCACGGACTTGCTACGCCTACTTGGAAGATTTCAGCTCCCATGACATGGATGGGCAAATGGCGCAATCATATTTGGGTGCGGGAATATCGGATCACTTTTCTGCCGCTTTTCGAAAATGCCGTTGGCTGACCCGAGGCTGGTGCCTGCAAGAGCTGCTCGCACCGCGTCACGTTCTGTTCCTGGACCGAGACTGGAGGGAAATCGGCACAAGGCACGTGCTATCTTCTCTCATTTCTGAAATCACCGGAATACCCAAGACTCTCCTGACCACACCCCGGAGAACCAAAGTCTGGAACTTTCCAATCGCTGTGAGGATCTCTTGGATGTCGAAACGGCAGACCACCCGAGTCGAGGACATGTCGTACAGTCTCCTCGGAATTCTGGGCGTTAATCTGCCAACCATCTACGGCGAGGGTCACGAAGCCTTTATGCGTCTCCAGGGCGAAATTGTGCGCAAATATAGCGACCTTTCCATTTTCGCCTTCCACCTGGACAAGCCTATCCACGGCTTCACCCCCGCTCTCGCCCACCGTCCGCAATGCTTTCCCGTCAACCCTTCGGCTGGGACCTACAATAAGGAATCCCACTATTTCGGAAGCTGGATCAACACGCAGTTTTCCCTGACCAGCCGAGGTATCGTCTTCCCCAACGCAACGCTTCGCTACCAGAAAACTCCAGAGCTCGGTCACCAATATCTCCTAGACCTCCACTATCGCGGAAAAGGAAATCACCAACGCTACATGCTCCTCCAGAAAATCGGGCCCGGGCTCTTCCTCCGCATCCACAACTCCCCCGAGCGCCAAAAGGCCTTTGCCGACGTGGCTATCAGCAGCCCTTTCAGCGAGCCCGTGTGCATCCTCCACAAAGTGCCCACCAGCAAAGTGACGCGAGCACGCGGCCACTGGGAGCGCTACGCCGTACGGTTGCGCTGGAAGCCGTGGGAGAAGCAAGGAAAGCGCTTTTACCACATCCGCGCGGCCGAGCCCAGAGACTACTGGGACTTTGCTGCCAGCCAGTTTTTGATCCAGGTCGCCAGCCCCCCGGAGATGCACATACAGTTCATCCCGGGCAGTTACGAGACGAACCCCGAGATGAAATTTTTCGTGCTGGTGATTCGGGCTGATAATGACCGGAAGCGGGGGGCGAGGAAACTGGAGGTTCGGGTTGTCAGTGCGGATGCTTGGCGGGGGGTGAATAGATCCGAGATTGGGTTTCGGGGGAATGGAATCTCGGAGATACCGATGACAGAGGACGTTTCTGATGATTCGAAGATATCAATTGCTGGATATGATATGGCCATGTCGGTCGAGCTCGTGAAGGATCGGGGGTGGGCTGATCACTATTGCATTTTCTTAGACTGGGAGGTTTCAGATGCCACTCGAGGTACAGAAGAAGCCCCTGAGGAGGTGAATGGGGAGGTGATTGGGGCATTCACGGCACCCGGAGACACGTCACCCACACCAGCAGAGTTGACTCGGATTCCTGCATAAGCGCAACACTGTACACAATCAACTGCCTAAAAATTCTACTTATACTTCATGCGTCGTCTTGCCCTTTCTGTCATGAATCTTTCTATGCCGGTTCCGGTCGTTTGCCCTTGTAAACCTTTTACCACACACATCGCATGCGTGTTTACGCTCCCTATAGTGTGCGTTCATGTGCTCGTCAAGTATAGATTTCTTCGACAAAGCCTTGTTGCAAATCTCGTATACATACTCTTTCGAAGAGGACGACGCAGCTTGTTTAGCTTTCTCCTGGGTGCCTTTTTCATGGGGGTGTTTCTCCGGGGGGTTGCTGGATCCTGCCAGGGTTTTGCTTGCGAGAAAGTCTGGATGGTATGCACGAATGTGCTTCTGTAAAGACTGGTGTGTAGATAATCCCATCGAAGACATGAGGCAGCCATCAACGGGGCAGCGGAACGACCCATTGTGTCGACTCGTGTGGTTGCTGGCTTCGCTTTTGGTGGCGAAGCCTTCGTGAAAGTAGCGACATGTTACGAATTCGCATTGTTAATGCCTTTGACCGTAGAATCTCTCCAGCAATTCCTAGAAGAGGAGAGTTCTAACGAGAGAGCTTTATGGCTTTGATCTCGCTAGCTTTCTTTGATGTGGTGCCGTAAAGGGCGCGGCTAGGGTAGATGGATGTACATTGACAAGCGCCGTTGCTTCGGCCTGGGTTTTGCCACTCGATTTATTTGGAATTAATGGGGTTGCCGTCAGGGGTGCCGATCGTAACACGTCTTTCGAGGACTTGATATATCGACTCGCTGTCCTGGTCTGGGGGACCACGTCTACTATCATGGGCGGCCTCTGAGGCTCTGTCTGAACTTGATAAATCTAAATCCGAGCTTTCGTTAGCGGTGATCAGTCTCGCGTCTCGGGCTCAAGGGAATTCCAGGACGAGATGCCATACCTTGGGCGGCGTGACTGATGAGCTCTGTGGCCTTGGGAGTCCTTAGAGATCCGAACCGCCACCCGGGGTACTAAGGACGCCTCGTAGAAACCCGTCTTATCCAACACCGAAGAATGTAGCGAACATCCAAGGGCGGCCGCGCCGCTAACCGGGCCGTGCTCTCGCACACAGATGCTGGATGGACCTCTTGAACATGGCTTTAGCGCAAAGGGTCTTTCCTCGTCGCCAACCAGGGGCCGTGCTTTCGCGGGGTCATCTTGTTCTTGCTGCCTTTGATTTCCAATCCTCCCTTCTCCTCCCTCTCCCTCACACACTCTCTCCCAAAGTCCTCTCTTCCTCTCCTTCTCAATCTCTCGCTTGGTGGGTGCTCTTCTTGTCGTCCTCGCCGTTGCCACCGAGGCACTCCTAGTCAAACATTTGCAGCTGGGTGTCTCCAAACCCCCAGGCGTGCCGTCGCTGCCAGGACTCTCCCGAGATGTCGGCGCAGGTCAACATGGTAAGCCTTGTCGTTTCCTTTTCGGCACAAGCACTGAGCACAGCGCACGTCAATCAAACTTGAGATCCAATCGGTCAGACGCTGACATTTCACTCGCAGGCTGCTGCTCCTCAGGGCTCTAGGCCTGTCATTGTTGCCAGAACACCCAAGATGTCGGCGCAGATCAACATGGTAAGTCTTGTTGTTTCTTTTGTCGGCACAGGCACTGGCGGCAGTGCCCGTCAATGAATCCCCAGATCCCATCGGCAAAGCTTCTTTGTTTCCCTATCGGCACGAGCACTGAGCACAGGGCGCCAGCGCACGTCAATCACACTTGAGACCCAGCTGACATTCACTCGCAGGCTGCTTCTCAGGGCTCCGCCGCCTCCACGATCCCCAGCGCATCCGCCGCCGACATTGACGAGCAGGTTGCTTCTTTGACCCCCGCCGTATCCACGATTCTGGAAGCAGAAGAGGCCGCCATCGCTGTGCTCCCGCTCCCCAGCGAAATTGTCGCTGTGCAGGCAATTCTGAAAGCTTATAAACCCCAGCGCCTTCGGCAAATCTTTGCGTCCCTCTGCTACCTTCTGGTGTACAACACCGACCCCCAGGACTACCACTTTTTCGTTGATCCTATCGACAGACCAAATCTCGCAGGCTGTGGCATTGAAAAATTCGAGCAGCTCATCAACACGTCCACCTACAGTGCCATCCGATTGGTAAGTACCAGAGATCCTGTCTGCCCTTCAGCTCAGTCGCAGCACAACAGCTAATTACCCCTCAAGGACTCTTCAGAATTTCATCACCGAAACAGGCAAGATGACCGCCATGACCATGTCACCCTCTCTCCACCATGCCCTCCATGGCGAGATGTTTTCTTTGGTCAGCAAAAACATTGCTGAAGTACCTGGTCTCAAGCGATGGTTCCCTATTAAGCTTCTTGGGAGACCCCAGTACGTCTGTGCCATCAAGTACGGCAACAAACCTTATGGTGTGTTTCTGCTTGCCAACCCCGGCAACGGCAAGGTGGTCAACGACAAGTTCGTCCGCTCGGTCCTCCCTGATATCGCACGCGACTATCCCGCCATCAAGATGGTCGTTCAACTCCCAACATCCACAAGGATAACAACGACATCGAGGATCGCGTTCGTCATATTTCCCAGCAATCTTGCATCGAAGTCTGGGCTCACAACGGCGTCAAATTCAACAAGTGCCACGCTTCCTCGGCAAAAGATCTACCTGAAGATGGCGAACTCCGTCTACCCCTACTCAGCGAGAATGCCGAGGACAAGACCGTGCCGGTCCTTCAGTTCTCCGACATTCTCCATATAGTTCGCGAGCACTGCGAACAGGGTGTTCCGCTCTTGAGCCACCCCGACAACAAGGATCCCCCGGCCCCCAACCCCAACGACGACAACAACAACAAGAGCCTCCGGGCCTCGGTGTTCCCCCTGGACGCCTTGAAGTCTGGCTTCGCAGCTGGTATCGCCCAGCTCCTCCGTCCACATGCCCAGGAGCACAAGGCCGGCGGCGTGGGATCCAAGGCTCCGTTCTCGTCCCTGTCAGGCGGCGCAGCTCTCGCCACGCGCCACGGCATGCTGCCGCCCACAGGCACAGCAGGCCTTGGTCCGATCAAGGCAGGCGGCAGCGGTCGCCGCATCCACGGCACCGCCAGAAACACCCTGACTAGCCTCTTTTCGACCCGTCATCTCGTCGGCCGCCTTCTCTGCCGCTAGGCGCTCTGGACAGGAGCCATATGGGCATGGTGTTGGGAGTTTTTCTGGTCTTGGGGTTCGATGGGAAGAGGGGGACAAGGGAAAAAAGGCGCTCGACCGGACATAGTTAGGTGCCAAACAGGGAAGCTGGCCCGTCAGCGTGACAGAAATCCTCTGCTCTTTTCACTCTCTTGATTTCTACCCAGTCATTAGCTAGCTAGCAACCCACCCCGTTTCCCGCAACTAGTTAAGGAGCTCACCCTCAGCCTTCAAATGCTGGTCCGCAAGGGCGAGACACCTTTTCGGTGCGGGGGCCAAGCTTTCGCAATCTCATCCCCCTACCTCATCTACATGGTCGCGTGACACACCAAGTGACTTAGTCGCCCTCGTTCCCGTGGCAGTAGTAGGCTATTACGGCATGTACTGGTATATTCTAGATGCTAGGATATTATGTACCATGCTATATAATATACTATTATGTTAAATACCATCCCAGCCTTGGTGCTATTACAGCGCACAAGCGGCTCAATGGCAATCGTCACGGTCGGGACCAGTCCGCTACACGCCGACTCGACCGCTTCGCAGTACTCGGCCGAGAATCCGAGATGGAGGTTAGGATTCGCCGACGTCCACGGCCATTCCCCCCGCCAACGTCACGGACCACAGCCTCAGAGGACGCTACCCGAGAGGCGCCCCCCGAGTCGACACCAGCATCAACTATGCACTCTCAAGTCGAGCCATGTGGAACGTTTCACTGAGGGTACGGAGCTCATGGGAGCAGCGGAAGTGCAGTTGCAAAGTGACTTGATTAGGTAGAAAGAGTGAGAGCGAAGCTCCCAGACTAAATACAAAAGAGAGCTCCCTGTGTGTGAAGAGAGCACATGACGAAAGGCTCCTGCGCTCCAGCCTAGCCTGGAGCGGTAAGGCGCCTGCGCGCCTGAGCGCCAAGAACTGCCGCTGCAGTTCGACAAGCCACCACAAAGACCGCAAAGACAAAGGCAACAAGAAGCAGCCTTTGACTGTTCAAAATCCATTCCCCACCGTGCTGCTGTAGCAAGCCGACATCACTTGATGTTTGCCGCACTATTCTCCGGCGGGAGTTTATCAAGCAGTCGAGAGAAGAAAGTCCAATTTGTCACACCTAACCGGCTTATCGTTTGCAACAAAGGGTGTCATTTCCTTGCAGGGAAGTATTTTCCATTCTCCGTGAAAGCGTAACATAGGCCTATCCTTTGCACGCTCCCGAATCGGTTGCCAAATGCTACGATGCATGCCCAGTGCCCGAATGGGTTGCTCTGGGCCACACATCCATGCCCATCTATGTCTGCCCTGCGCACCATGCATACAATACCCGGGTACTACTACCTTTTGCACGCCCGAATCAATTACCGAGCCATATGCCCCTCGCCTCAGTGTTTGTTCCCTCCGGCGCGGTAGGGGCGGAGCACGTACCGGGAATGTTTCGCTTGGTCGCGCTGGCAGTCGCCTTGCTCTGGGCACTCGTTAGCTGTGATGACAAATAGATAGGACGGGGAGAAATCTACGGCAAAAGGTGCCTTCACGACCAGCCGGCTCGTCGCTCGCCAAATGATCAGGCCGGCGAGGCCGCCAAGGATGCCCATTCCCACCATCTTTCTCTCTTCCATTCGCTCCGCGGCGGTCGGCTGGGTCGCCCGATACAGCCGTTCTGTCGATGCCGTAATGGAATCGGCAAGATTGGCGGCGCGTCTAGCGGCTGCTTCGTCAGATTGTGGTTTGACTCTGGTTCTGACCCTATTGCTGTTGGCGTGGACTACGATGTCGAAATACTGGTCGACTATGTCCGGCACCGTGTGTCTGTCTGCGATTGAGTTAGTAGTGATAAAGCGAGAGAAGCGAGAGAATAAAGCTTGCACTTGAAAGCCGGATCGATCATATCGAGAACCATCTTGTCGTGTCCTGTGGTGAATTGGCCATCGGGATTAAGAGTGGAAAAAAGATGGCAGAGGAAAGGAGCCATCTTGAGGTTTTGAGGGCTGTGCAATTTCTATGCGGGACCGATTAGTCGTCGACGATGTCGTCGATGATGTCGCTGACAAGAAGCTTTTGAAGTGGATTGGCTCAGCGAGTGCACAAAACGACAGATAAAAGTCACAACTTCTACGTACAGACCCCCGCAACTTCACAAGTAACTTCAACCCCTCTACCCGCCGTTCGTCCCAGAACACAAAACCAGCAGGTAAAGACTTGTTCCCCAACCACGCTAACGTCCACAGACCAAAACAACAAAACAAGCAACCTCCCCGCCTGTAATCTTCGACCTGCAGGCAAAACTTCACCTTGAAACAAAACCAGCACTTACCATGCAACACTAACATGGATAGCGACCTCAACAACAAGACTGAGGCTCCCAAGCAGAGTGTTGATCATCGGAATCACATTTACCGCCTCTCCGCCGTCAAAAAAAGCGCTTCGCAACACTCAAGCCAAGCACCACTCGCATTGGCTCCCGCTCAAGAGCTGATTCCATCTCTGGAGGAGCTCCAGACAATCTTTCATCACACCTCAGCCAGGGCGCCACCGATCGGTCCCACAGTGCCTAGATCGGTCCCACAGCGTCTAGATCGGTCCCACAGCGTCTAGATCGCAGCGCAGTCCAGCCATCTCGCGACCGTTCGATAATTCAAAGAAAGTCGAGGCTCAAGCTCTTTGCCTCGGAGCCGGCCCCTCAATCTCAACCGCGCCCGTTCTTTCTAATCTTGAACTTGTCGCCTCACCTGGCTCGAAAATCAGTCCGCCAAGTTCCGTACCCGCCCCGTTCAGCGCCGGAGAACGGCCAGCGCAACTTAGTCAGAAGGAACAGTAAGTTATCATTGGATAATCCACCGGACCAAACATGGCAAAGCCCCTCCTGCTAACCATAAATGACATTCAGGCATGGCCGACCGGAGCATGAGACCAGAGGGGATGGAAGAATCCACACGCCCCGCCCCGTCGGCGACTCAAGCCTCTTGTTCGTCGACATTCAGACACCCCTTTCTAGGCAGAGTGACTACAGTCCTGAGTTCTGAGCCTGTTTTGAAGGAGGAGGTCAAGACCAAGGAGCCGATGGACTAGAACCTACCTTAGGTAGTCAAGGGACATGGAAGGGGTGGGAGCGAAACTCGATATTGGCACACGGACTTGGCCGATGCGTTCACCCGGCTCGGTCGCCTCAAAAGCAACCGGATAAGTCTCACTACTTGTGACGCCTGGCGAAGACCTGAATCAAGCCGATGCGATGCGAGAAACCAGGATCGACACGTCGTCTGAGTACGTTACCAGTCTGACGGAGTTTACAGATCACACCAATACATGTAATGGACGGGAGTGAGAGAGGATATTAGGGCGTCCTAGAAAAACTCCTAACGTTCCTTTGACGGCTCTATCAGCTCCTAGGCCAGGAATGGCTTCAAGTCCCTGGCACAAAGGCAGATCCATGCAGTCTATATCAATGGAACTGGCATGGTCGTATGATCTTTCCAAAGAACAAGTAACGGCAGAGACGTGACACAAATGACAGAAAGCTCCAACTGTCACTCAATGATGTGAATTGTATCCTGCTTGTAGCTAGGTTCTCTCACCCTACGGCATATTGCAGGGCAGCTCGAGCCAACCGTCAGAGTATAGTTTCCCGGGGTTTATGTTAGAATGAGCCTCCTGAGATTACATGAGAGCCCTGAGACTGCCACAGCGGGCGTTACCGATGAAGGATGGATGTAGAGAGACATGGAAAAGAATGCACCGGAACTTCACAGTGATCATTTTGATCCCACCCAGAGCCAGACACTGTGAATTTGAACCGGATGATCTGTGTTTATTGACTCTTTGTGCAGTCGTTGACATTCGCGACATGTGGTTTAGGTCTTCGGTGTCTGATGCCAACTCAAAGGCAACGCTGTGAGTAAACAACTGTCAAATGTGTCAAGAACTTGCAAATGCGGTACAGACGAGAGGAGGGAGATACCCCCACACCGCCTCGTTTGCTTCATTTTGAATACGACACATAGATGACTGAGCACCTCCGTACTTCGGGTGCGATGTTGAAAATCAGAGTTTTTCTTCCCCTGATCATTAGTTACATGGATGGCTGACATGGTGAATCGAAGTCTTAGCCTTGCAAGCTAACTGTATCGAATTAGATGGCGGCCGAGATAAGAAAGTTACGGGCTGTGAAAAGACCGGGAGGAGTGATGGGCTACAGGTCTCTGCGGCTTGGAGAGAAAATGACTTATCGATTGTGATGGCCAGTAATTAGCTGAGGGCTCGTGACTGTGGGTAAACAGCCCAAGCATCCTCCCCGCCACTCAACCTCGCACCTGCAACCCTCAAACCACCAGGACTTCACTTTCCATCCTTCCAGCACATTTTTCATCCAACACCAAAATGAATGCCGACCAGGAGATCACGGTCAGAGCTCTCAAGCATAGCATCGAGCGCTTTGCGGGCGCCATTGAAACTGTCGCTGAGAGCCCCACTATCCCACGCCTCAACGGACTGGTCGGACGCGCCGAGATGATCTGCCACGATTCTGAGAATATGCTTGCTATCATTCAGCAAAAGGAGCACGAGCTACAAGCCAGAGAAGCGGCAATCGCGGCTCGGGAGCACGAACTCGGAGAAAAAGAGGTCCATCGGGGCTGGATGCCGGAAGTCCCAATGTCACCACCTGAGTCTGGCTTGGAATTGGGCTCATATCTTGAAGGCGTGATCTTCATGGAGCACGTGATGATGGATGTCTGCTCGCGCCACTTCTGGGAAGAGCTACAACCGGAGGATATCTGTGACGAAGCCAAAGCCTTCCATGACAATGTGTGGACAGAGATATCCCGGAAGGATAAACAGGGAAGCGACTTCCCTTGGACGAAGCAGCTTCTGCATTGTCATGAACGTGGGTGCACGACATCAGCTGAGGAGTGGGGTGACTACGTGTACTCTCAGCGCTACTCTTTCCGAGTCGAGAATGAAGGTGCTGAACTGCCGGGAAAGCCAGCATCGCCCTCACCGGCACCCCGGAAGTCGGCTCCAGCCCAGAGCTCATCCCGTCCCGCTCCGCATCCGCCTCTTCCTGCTCCGCAGACAGCCCGCCAAGTTCCGTACCCGCCCCGCCCGGCCCCGAAGAACTTCCAGGGTCGCCCCAACGCCACCTCGGCCAATAGAATGACCTCAGGACCCGGATTGTCCACATTGCAGGCCAGAGCGGCCAGGTATCGTGAGTTGCCCTCTAATAATGCAAACATGACAAGGCCTTTGATGCTAACCACAAGGACATTCAGGCCAGCGAAAGATGGGAGGAGAGACGATGGAAAGACTTGCGCCCCCCGCCCCGTTGACAGCTTCTCAGGCGTCTCGTCCAATGGAGCCGAATCGCCTCTTTTGGGATGGCAGAGTCGCCCCCAACTCGAATGCGGAGCCCTTATCTAAGGATGGTCTCAAGGTCAAGAAGGAGCCGGTGGACTAAAGTACCAACCTTTTTGGACCGGGCGGCAGCTTTATGTCGTCACACGGGTGCATATGTACCATGTTATGTTTCCGGATGGCCTGTGGGATGATACTGCATTTCACCAACCCGATGAGGGTGCTAGAGAATTCATCAAAGAAGGAGTAGGATGGAAGAATCTGGCCGGAATTCAACTCACAGTACCAATAGGACGAGAACCAGTTTAGCAAGATCAGTAGAAAATGCAAGGCAATACGCCTAGATTATCGTACGAAGGCTCCACAAGGACCCCTTTGATTCTTTAGATACATTTTCTCAATACACAGTTCCCCTCTACAATGCCATTGTCTTCTTCCCAACGCGTCTGTTAACCTGGCTCGAAGCTCGAGACCAAAGACGTTCATTGTCACCCGAACCATCTCACTACCCTAATAGTAATACATCGGTTCCTTTTTGATAGCCGACTCGCTCTTCACAATGAAAGCCCCCTCTGTCTGAAAGAACTCGCTGCCGGGCTCAGGATGAGGCACCTGGGCCAACGACGGGGCAAGGGGCGCCTTGTCTTTTCATTTCCTCTCGTCGCCTCAACTTGGTGGCACCTGGATGTCAGTTGCGGTCAACATCGAGTTCGTCATGTTTGAGGGCTGCAGATCATCCAAATGGAGGCAACTTACGGTTTCTTCTGGCCGATCTGCCCTGGGGTCTAGACTCTGTAGGCCTAGCGGGCGGCGCCTGGGTGGATGTGGTATGGAAGCCATCCCGGGCGGTCCCCTGAGTGGGAGCCGATGCGGGGGTAGAGTTCCCTTTGGGGCCGAGCGACGCTGAAGATAAGAGAGGTACTCGGCAGCGGGTGCCGTGCCATTTGAAAGCCAATACTCAAGCTGTTGCTCAAACGGGAACTCGAGCTGCTGCTTGGAGAATATGTCGTTCCACACTCCGTAGTGAAGGGCCTCGGCGCAGAGATCTTTGGGCTTCGTCTTTTTCTTGAGGTAGTGGTGGATGCAGGCCGTCTTAATAACGCGCTCCATGAAAACTCCGGCGTCGAGATACGACTCTTTTCCCACGCCAGACTCTGAGCGTGGTTTGAGAATCAGGTCAATGACCTGGGCGCGATGGGCTAAAATCCCGGGGCTCAAGTTTGAGCGATCTAATGGTCGCCGAAGTGGGATTTCTGTCCGCCAGTAGGGCTCCCCGTCTGGGAAGGAGTTGTCGGGGATGGAATTTTCCATTTTCTCGATTTTGTTGATGCCCGGTCGGTGACAGGCCGTGGGGTTGGTTGGTCGCAGGAGAGAAGTCTTGCGTTTCTTTGACGGCCTTATTAGGTCATGAACCAGGAAAGGTGTTGAAAAGGTTGCACAAGGACGTCCCAGTGACTCTCTTGTTGCCAAAGCTAGCTTTTATTGTGAGATCGAACTGGATAATCTGTGTTTATTTACTACCCTTTGTGCTCTGCGTCTACACATAATGCTCGCCACATCTGTTTCCGGTCCGAGTCCTCTTCTGATTCCAGCTCAAAGGCAGCGCTCCGAGTAAATAACTCCATGTTTCAAGAAAATCACGCGTTGTTTCATGTTACGTGACCCCATTCGCAACGTGACGGGCTGGCTGCGCGATTCCCCTCGCCCCGTTCACCCAAGCCACATGGGGGGCATCAAAGCCGCGTTGACTCCAGCCGCCGAGCAGATTCCTCCCCAGAAAAACAGGTCCATTGCATACCCCGGCCGGCGGGGGTGACGTTGGCGGAGATTTCAAGTTACCTTCCTGGTTTTCTCCTCTTCTTGCCTCGCAAGCTGAACACGAGAGGCCACCAACAACACCACTTCGACTTCCCGACTGAGACAACACAGGAGAAATGGACAACGATTCGCTCCAGCAATGGTTCGCCTGGCAGGCTGTGAAGCCGTTCGTCAAGCCCTTGGCAAAGTCTCCCCTGTCCCTCGAACTCGTGGCGCGCCATAGCCAAGTCATCGAGCTGATGGTGGCGCCGCGCTCAGAGAACGGATTGGGCATCGGTACATACGTCGACGCCGAGATTGAGATGGCTCTGGCCGCGAACGACATGTGCGCTTGGTACTACGACAAGAACACCGATCCCAAAGACATCTGCGCCGAGTTCTTCCACTACGTGCTGTGGCGACACATCTTCCACCGCGCAGGAGCCGAGTTCCCCAGCGTCTGGGAGGGCCAGCTGAACCATTGGTACAAAAATGGAACTTCGCCCGCTGAGGAATATCTCGACTACATCCAACGTCAGCAATCGTCGGGCTCGAAACATGACATCTCGAAAGAGGGGGTTTCTGAGCTCATGATGACCGCGGGGAGTACTATCAACAGCGGCGCTCTCGACAGTGATGTGGACGTTCCGAATACTAGCGCAGAGCTTCAGGTCGCAGGGGCCAGTTCTTCTGCCGCCGTAGTCAACCCACGCTGGCCGCTTCCCAAAAAGCCAGACTTTCTTGGCAAGTCAGGCGGTCTTCCGAGTCCCAGCAACCCATACCCTCCCAGTAAGCGAGGACAACCCCATAGTGAGCCCTTTCCTATCCGAAAGATGAGCAAGACGGCTCGGCGCCGAGCACAATTGGCAGCCGCAGAGGCGGCCAACCTGGAGGCGGGCCGGGACCGAGTGCGCGGGGTACGCGGGGTGCGCGAGAGCGCCCCGGAGCCGTCCGTCGAGAGAGGAAATTGTAAGTCGTTCGGCGACATCCATTTCTACAGACTTCCACGTATGACAACGGTTCCCTTGCTAACCGTAGAGTTTCAGATGAGAATTGGCGTTCGAAGAACCAAGAGGGAGATTCCAGCGGCTTGGGATCGCCGGCGTAGGCCTCTAATCCGGAGCTGGGCGTCCGTGTTGGTCCAAGTATGGAAAGTTGGGGCGGAGATATCGGGGATACAGACGGAGGAGAGGATAGAATTGTGATTTGGGCGGTTTACGGGGCGGTTGAGGCCAAAACAATGAAAGAATTCGTCAGGCCCATAGGTAGACATGGCAGACAATTACACGACATGGAATGCTGCACAAAGGTCTTCGGAAAATTCAAGGAGGCCTGTCCGACAGACAATGAGGCCTTTCCAAGATGCAAAACGGTGCTTTCACAATGCTGGAAGGTGTTCTTAGAATGCAAGAAGGCCTTTCTGGATGCGGGAAGGGCCGTTCCATAATACAGGAAGGCATTCTCAAAATACAGAAGCGCTCAAAATACAGGAGGGCATCTTCATAATGTTGGTAGGCCCTTTCGAAATTGAAGATGGCCCGCCACAATCAAAACTATGGGTGGACGTAACAGTACGTAGCATTTCTCGCCCTGCTTGAGGGGTCACTTCTATTAGGCTGAGCCTTCATACCTTCACTTGCTCCAGTGATGACTTCTCGCTGTCAAGACCGCCCGTTGTGGCAGTGACTGTGTGACTTGGTGATTTAGCGCCTTGGCATTGGCTATGATGTTTGAGCTTCAGCGGCGCTCGAGCTGACAGCGGACCAAGCGCAGCGTTTCAACGGCTGAGAGCAGAGCTCATCTCATAAAACGCCACTTCACCGCAGCTGGATGCCTCCAGGCGCCAATCGCTCTGCTGCCTGTTCGGCTCCCGTCACAACCAGGCCTCCAGTCCGACCGCGCGGACGCGAACCCAGTCATCAATTCGCGATAACCCTCGAAGAGTTCTCAAACGTCGGGTGTGACGTTGAGCCCAAAGTTATTCTTAACCCAATAGTTACATCAGCTCGCGATGGCGGATCTGAGCTATCCTTTTTAACCGTATTTCAGCTCCGCACCTCCGGTCTCAGTTTCTTCTCTTTGCGCAACCCTCGCCGATAAGCAGCTCGTCGCGGGCGCGCACCACCATGGAGTCGGCCGGGTTACGACGACGCGCCGCGGCGGCGACAAAAAAGGAAAGCGACCGGCCAGGGAGTTGGATTATTGCCGGGCATGAACCGCCGCGCTTCACGGTCGATCTTTCGGTGGCCCCGGAGCACCGCTACGACCACATCGTGCCTCACCTCAAAGGCGCAATCTCCGACGCCAACGTCGCCGCCCAGTTTGACGAGCTCGTTGATTTCATCCTCCCGGAGATGCGTCTCGCCCAGAAATGCGTGCATGGCCTTGCGCGTATCGCCCTGCGCAGGGTGTACGGCAATGAGGAAACCGCCGAGATCCGCGGCATCGCACGCGAGACCGGCCTGTCCATGCACCTACTCGTGGCCCTCAACGTGATCCTGGACCTCCTCCTCGGCTGCACCAGCGGCGGCGTGCGCCACCAGCCCGACCCCAAATCCAAGTCCCCAACCCGCATCCTTCACTTCCGCACCCTCGACTGGAGCATGGACCCCCTGCGCAACCTCATCGTCGAGTTGGACTACATCCAACGCCCCTCCGGCCCCGTCGTCGCCACCACCATCGGCTACCTCGGCTATGTCGGTGTCCTCACCGGCGTGCGCAAAGACCTCAGCATGAGCCTCAACTTCCGCCCGCATCACGACACCAGCACCCTCTCCAAGCGCATCTCCTTCCGCTACCACCAGCTCCTCGTCATCCTCGGCCGACGCCCCTCGATCTCCAGCACCCTCCGCTCGTACCTACTCCCCCCGTCCCCGTCCCCCTCCCGCTCATCCCCTACACAACCCGCCCTCCCAACCATCGCCCAAATTCTCACCACCCTCTCCACCTCCCCCTCCACAGCAGCCTACCTCATCTTCTGCACCCCGCAAGAAATCCACTCCGTCGAAAAAGACCACCACTCCTCCCATCTCACCTCCTCCCCTAACTTCCTCGCCACATGCAACCACGACCTCTCCGACGAAGCCGACCCCTCCACCCTACACACCATCGCAGAGCATGTCCCCGCCGAAACCGGGATGTCCTTCCTGGTTGAAGACTCTCTTGAGAGGAAGAGCCAAATTTCAGAGAAGTGGGACGAGCTGCTAAGGGAGAAGTGGAGGGGTAAGGGGAAGGGGAAGAGGAGAGAGGATGGGGATGGCGAGAGGGGGGGCGTCAGCTTGGATGAGGTGTTGCAGATGGTGAATACGGGGGAGATTAGCAATGAGATGACGCACTATGCGGTGGTGATGGATCCGAGGGAGGGGAGGGTGGTTTGGCGGAGGGCGTATGAGGTTGGGGAGCTGGGCGGGGGGCTGAGTAGTAGTGAGGAGGGCGAGACGGATGGGGATGTGAGTGGGACGGAGAGGCTGTGATGTGAATTTATGGGATATCTTTCGGGGTTTTATGTTTCTTTTTTTGCCTGGGCTGGGCTTGAATTTTGGTTGGAATATATGGCTGGTTTTTTAAGGTTGTATTTGTTTGGAATGGGGAAACGATGTAGTAGATAGAGTTAGGATTTAGTCTTAGCGCGTATTCTCCATCATAGCGTTAGCCACGCTCTAAATAAACAGGGCAATGACAATAAGAGACATTTGTTCAGAACCGAACCTGTTAAACCAAGATTTGAATTTGATTCAGCCGACGAGGGACTGCACAATACCCTATCTATGCGTTGCAAACTTCAACAAAGAGCATCTACAGGAATTCAAAATAGCAACTCTACTCGGCGAGCGCCGGCCCCTTGGCAATCATGTCCTCTCGCGCCGGGCCAGTGCCGATCCATCCGACGGGCACGCCGACAAACTCCTCGATGAACTCGACGTAGGCGCGCGCTTGCTTCGGTAGGTCGTACTGTGAGGTCAGTAGAGCTCACGCGGAAGAAACCTCAGAACTTACAAAGGTCTTTGCTGCTGTTGTGGGCTTCTGCCATCCCTCAAACTCCTTGTACACGACCTCGAGGGTCTCGAGGTAGTTGAGATCTGCGGGGAAGTAATCAAGCTCCTCGCCCGTTTGGGGGTCCTTGTAGGCGACGGCGACCTATCCATTGTCAGTCTCTGGCTTCTCTCAACGAGGCAAGACTCATACCTTGATGGTCTTGAACGTGTCGAGAACGTCCAGCTTTGTCAGGTTGAGGATGGTGTAGTGGTTGACGTTGTTCGAGTATTTCAGAACAACAAGGTCGAGCCACCCGCAACGGCGTTTCCTGCCAGTGCTGACGCCCCACTCACGGCCTGGGTTGTGTTAGGTTACCTCCATGCACGCGAAGAGGAGGAGCTTACCGATAACCTGAAGCTGGGTGCCATCCTCTCCGAGATCCTCGGTCTTGAAGATGCCCTCGCCTACTCTGGTGGTCTGTCCGCGAGTCAGCAGGTGGGGCACTCAGGGCAAAGGGGTTCACCAACATAGGCCTTCACGACGCCAATAACCTTGCTGGGGTTCCTATCAGCGCTAATCCAACACATCGGCACATCAAACATACTCAAGCTTGGCTGGGTTGATGGCGAGGCCGGTGAAGATACCGCCAAGACCGGTGTTGCTGCTTGTCACGTAGGGATAGGTGCCTGTGCATGTCAGTACGACTTCGCGGCCGTGGCAGAGGTAAATTACCGTAGTCGATGTCCAGCATCAGGGCGTTCGCTCCCTCGATGAGGATCTTGTAGTCGCGATCTTGGGCCATCTTCATGTACTGCACGGCGTCGGTGGTGTAGTGCGCCAGCTTGGTGCGGTACTCCTTGAAGCGCGCAATCTCCTCCTCGACATCGTACTTGAGCAGGTCGCCGAATCTCTTCTTATAGCCGGCGGCGAGCTGGCGCAGTTTCCGCTCAAAGACTTCCTCGTTGAAGATATCGTGGACTCTAACACCGCTTCGCTTCATCGCATCGGGTCAGCAAACGCTCGGATACCAGCAGCAGATGCGCGAGAGCATACCCCAGACTTGGTGCTGTACGACGGGCCAATGCCTCTTCCTGTGGTGCCGATCTTGCGCGAGCCCAGCTCGACCTCCTCGAGACCGTCAACGGCGGCGTGGAGGTCAAAGTTGACCTGGCAGCGGTCTGAGACAAGGATGCGGTTGTGCACGTCCGTCAAGCCCTTCTCCTCCAACTCGGCGAGCTCTTTGAAGAAGCTGGGGACGTGGAAGACGACGCCGGAGCCGATCAGGTTCATGCAGTTCGGGTTGACGAGGCCGGAGGGGAGCAGGTGGAAGCTGTACGAGATGCCGTTCGCGACTGTTTGCGCGCAGCCATGTCAGCAACCTGCCATTGACCCAGGGCGACGACGCCGCGACGTACCGATCGAGTGGCCGGCATTGTGGCCGCCGGCAGCGCGGGCGCAGATCTGCGCCTTCGGGCAGAGGATGTCGGTGAGCTTTCCTGCACATGGGTCAGGCCTCATGGTCTCGTGGGTTGCGTCTAACCGGCAAAGCTAGGTTCGGCTTCGGGTTAGGGGTGTAGGGCGCAGAACATTACCTTTCCCCTCGTCGCTGGGTGTGGTGCAAAAGTGTCAGTGGTCGTCCCCGAGGCTGGAGGGGCAATCGGTGCAACTCACCCCCATTGGGAGCCCAGAATGATGGAAGCCATGATGTCGCTATCTACAGATCCGACGGCGCAAACAACAGTCACAGAAATGCCGCGAAATAGGAGTTCGGCCGATAAGCTCCCCGTGAAAAAGATTTCGGTGCGGGGAGGTGCGAAGGAGGGGCAGGAGGGGCATTTTCTGGCAATTACGCAACCGGCCCGCGACGTCTCCATCGAGGGGTTCCAGCGACACCGGCCGTCCAGGATGCATCGCGCTTCACAAATCGCTCAATGCATCTCCGGGCCGCTTCCGTGTGGCAATTGACTCGGCTGCCCCCCTCCTCGCTGCATCGTGTGTCTCGAGGGCTTTTCGTCCTGGACTTTGCATCCCCCTGAGCTCGATTTTTGCAGGCTTACCATCTGTGCGTCATTACTTGCAGAGCACGATGCGCGACCGCGCGAAGACCGCGTCGGCAGGGCTCGCAGGGGTAAGCGATATCTGCAGGGGCACACTACGGACTAGTCACGTCAGCATCGGGCGACGTGGAGTTCATGCCCCTCCATTGACCCGACCACGGCAACCTTCGGCCCGCGAACTGGCAGCGCTTACGTGAAGTCGACTTGCCTCCAGCTTTCCGTCGCAAAAAGCGCAAAAAGCGGCGATCGAAACAAACACCAGACGGAACGCGCCGTGATTGCCAAGACGCTGTGCCCTGACGTCGCATTGGCCCTACAATCCCGGCCTGTGCGAAATCTGCCCAGTGTCCTCCGTTCGTCGTCGGACGCAAGGTCATTGTGCGGCTCCTCCCGACGCACTTCTATGACCAATGCGACGAAATACCACAGGATTGAGCGCCGAAATGCTACGAGATTCCGCGCGGGCGCAGCAGCGAATCGACACGGCTCTACCGCCTGGTCCGCCCAACTGATGTCTTGAGAAGTTGAGATGAAAGGACGAAACAATGGCACCGTGCTACCAGCCACATCCTCGTGCAACTGGGAGGCAGAAATTGAACCCGATTGTGCCCCTCTGTACGATGTACGATGGAACAATTCGACTACACGCTCGAGCCTGCTGAAGCTCGAGTTTGTCATGTTTGCCGTGTCCGCCTGGGCTGATGGTTACGCCAAGTCCAAGGATCGATCGGCACCATGTTCCTCCACCCAAGCCTGTTGATGGCCGACCGCTGCCGCTGCAACCGCCATGCGCCCCGGAAGCTGACAGGATGACAGACGTCTGCGCCCCTGGACAGGGGTCGCAGTCTGTTACTGTGCGACCGAAGTTCAGATTTCGACGGCCACGATTATCCAACCTCGTTTGCCCACTTCTGTCAAGGGATTCCCGAACTCACCGCTTCCGGTATGCCATAACAGTAACCACATAACCCCTAAGCAGAATGGGCCTGGCGGCCCCGATTCTGAGGTCGACCTCCTCGCTTTTCCGACTTCTTCGACACGGGAGAATATCGCGCCGAGCTGCCTTTCGACTCAAGATCGTCCTCGTCATTGCCGTTGCCTGCTTCCTCGAAACAGTGTTCCACGTCCGCTCACACGCTATCCCTCGCCCGTCGCACGACCTCGACGCCCCGTTTTCCACACAATGTCAAGACCCAGTCCGCGCCGCTGCCGCGAATCCCCGAGAGAATGCGACATTCGTTATGCTCGCTCGGAACAACGAGATCCAACAAGCGCTACAGGCGATTGAGAATATCGAGCGCCAGTTCAACCAGTGGTTTCACTACCCCGTGTTGTTCCTCAATAACGAAGAGTGGGATCCGGGATTTGTGCGGGTGCTGAACGCAACGGTCAGCGGTCAGGCGACGTTCGAGGTTCTCTCGGAGGAGGAGTGGATGTTCCCCCCGGGGACCAACGTCAAAGATGCCCGCGCAAAGATAAAGATGCAGGGCGACAAAGGAATATACAATGGGGGAAAGGAGTCGTACCACCACATGTGCCGGTTTTATTCGGGGTAAGTCAAGAGAACAAACACTCAGAGAGCTGGGATCGGCCATTGACTTCACCTAGGAACTTTTACGGTCTGGAACCGCTCAAGAGGTACAGGTGGTACTGGCGGTTGGAACCCGGCATCGAGTACACCTGCGCCATAACATACGACCCGTTTGTCGAGATGGTGCGCCGGGACAAGGTGTACGGCTTTGTTGTTGCTTTGTGGGAGGTACCCGAGACGTGTCCCGGTCTGTTCCGTGCTGTGGATGAGTTCAGGGCCGCCAAGAAGCTCCCAGAGACACCCATGTGGCGCGCAATGATCGATCCGTCGTGGGCGCCATGGCCGATTCGACGCCTAAGGGGCTGGCTCGGTGGGGAGCACCGCAACCGAAACGGCGACACCTGGAACCTCTGCCACTACTGGAGCAACTTTGAGGTTGCCGACATGGACTTCTTCCGCGGCGATGCATACCAGGAGCTGTTTCAGCATCTGGATCGCTCGGGCGGCTTCTACGATGAACGGGTAAGCATTCCAAGCAGGAAGCAAGACTATGGCTGACCTAGCGAACAGTGGGGTGACGCATCAGTTCATGCATTAGCCGTCCATATGCTCCTGGGCCCTGACCAGGTTCACCATTTCGCAGACATCGGCTACTATCACGAGCCATTCTTCCAATGCCCCGGCAATGCGCCAGGCGGACAGCTGTTAGACCTTGCGGCACTAGGAGACAACTCGAGATCCTCTCCAGAGTCCGAAGGGGCTATTGGATGTCGTTGTCAGTGTCCCGATGAGCGCCGGCGAAACAACCGGGGCATCTGTCTGAACACGATGCAGTCTCCAGGCGCATTTCACCGACCGAGTTTCGTTCAGAAGTGGCGTGGCCAGTACCCGTACACCATCAACATGCCGACAGCACGACCCGCACCTGGTTGAAGGCGTGGCAATGAGGTCCAGCAGCTCGCAACATGAACATATCGCGCAATTCTCACGCACGACATCCCTGCGAATCTTCACATACAGCCTGCCAACAAGTTCGGCCGATGCGGGAGCATACCTAGGGGCCTCAATTCTCGATGCAACAGGTGTTCCCCACCCCCGCATGGTTGAGCTGTGAAGCGTAACGGTAGGCCTTCGGCAACCCGGCGGCTCCTTGAACTCGAGCATCGAGCCAAGCTTAAGATGGGCGAGGATGTGGGCGTCTGTAAAGCACGCGCCACATCCATGGGGAGTAAATATAGCGCCAATCATGATAGATAAAAGAATGAAGCTTTCCGATCATCAGCCACACCCACTCCACCTGATCAGGCCTGCCCTCGTACATTTCTTCGGATCTCACACTTGCGAGGGCTGAATTATCTCCGAGCCGCCCACTAGGGAGCGTGAGGTTGAAATGTGGATGTCATTTTCGAACTCAAACGCCTCCCGGAGGAGTGTCGGGTTCGAAATCAACTTTATATCGAACATTCAACAGAACAACTGCCTATTTGGGTGACTCAATGCCAGTTTTCTACAACGATGGTGTTACAAAAGAGATTCCTTGCCTTTCTCATCAATTCCAACACCGTTCCATCTTACTCTCAAGCACCAGCGTCTCACCTACCTAACATCTCACCCCGCCCGTCAACATCGACAAATGTACATCATGACTCGCACCTCGCCACCAACCGTTATGGGCAGCCCCGACCCAACATCTCCGGGGAGTAGGGCAGACGCGGGCCTTTCCACAAAGCTCGCGCACCTGTCGCTCGAGGTAGACATCAATATAGGCGTCCCGTATGAACTCGAACTCGAGGTCGGGGCCGATGTCGAGCACATCAAAATCGACATGATGAATACCGACCAGGCAACACCCGATGCCGAGGTTGACATGGCAGATCTAGGCGCTATCGACGACGTCACCCCAGACTTGTCTGCTGCCCCTGATGATATCATGGATATTCTGCGGGACGTTAGAAAAGGTTGGCCTAGGAACGCCACACTGGGGCCGATTGAGGAAGACGAAGAGGAGGGGGAGCCGGACCATGATGACTTGGTCATGGGCCTCCCCGAGGATTTTATTCTTCCTGCGTGGGTCATGCGTCTGAAGAATGCCGAGCGTAGACTTCCCCGGATCATGGGGGGGCCGGTGTCGATAATGAGACCGCATACGGGTTGCTTTCGCGTCGACAAACACTACAGGCGGCGCAACCAACGCCCGTGCAACCAACGCCCGAGACGTAACTCTGTGCGAGCGGGCCGGGAATTTGCTTACCGGGCTGGGGTTGGCGAGTGAGTTGGTTGCCGGGCTGGAGCTGGCAGGCCTATATCGCGGTATGGATACGATGCCAGAAGAGAATCAGCTATAATAAATGTTTGGTTTTGCTTGCTATCTTGTTGGTAGGGACCAAAATGGTCCCCGGATATCTATCGTGGATGCCAATGCAACAGGATGAAAATCATAAAGCAATCAACATCATGAATATCCCTGCAAGGAGTATTCTCAACATATGCCATTCTTTGGCCCCTCGGTCAATGCCTCAATCAGCGCACATCTAACAATACATGTAATACAATGACCCCATTTGTGGCCCTCACTTGAATTCGACATGCTTGGTGCAGCACCTAATTCCCGCTATACCTCGCAGCAAGCACCGTATTCATGGCAAGCAGGCGCGTCATCAGGTCGTTCTGTCGTTCAAGCAGGTGCCGTTGGGCCTCGAGCAGCGCCGGCGTGGCCATCTGGGAATATATATCCTCCCATCCCGTGTTCCAGGCATCAGGAGATGAGCCGGAAACGGTGGGCGCAGCTGTTGCTTGGACGAGAGGAGCAACAGGAGGGGCAACAGGACGGGCAGCCGGCTTTCGAACAGGCCCAGCCACTGCGGGAATAGGTTCACAGGTCGCAACAGGTGCTGTCTCTGGCTGGGGCGCCGCTGGCGCCGGCGTGTTTGGTAACGAAAGGGACGTATTTCCGGGAGCACGTTGTTTCTTGACACGCTGTTTTCGAAAGCGGCCACTGACGTCGCGGATGGTGCAGTGACACCCGCTGCGGTTGTACCAGCACGAGGCGCAAGACCCTGATGTGTACCTCATGATGTCCTCGTCGAGCATGATGACGCACACGCCGCTGTACTTGCCGCGCTTCTGGCACTTCTCACAGCTCTGTTCTGCGGGGAGGGCTTCTCCCGTGGCCTGCATCAAGTAAGAGGGGACGTTCTGTGGCTTCCGGGCGTGGAACTTCAAGTTGGTTTGGGGCACCCGCTTCACCGGCCGGTCGGCGAGAACCCTGTACAGAAACGACCGCTGAGTAACTTGGTCAACTTGCATGTTGGGGTACGTCTGGCGGAAGAGTTGGATGGCCGCTGCGGGGGTTAGCAAGAATGCGGTGTGTGGTAAGAGGGGAGCTCACTTAGTTGGAGCGATGGATGAATCTGCGGGCGAAGTCGTCGCTGGGCGAATGACGGGTGCACCTGGGCTTGCTGTTGGACGAATGACGGATGTACGGGAGCACCTTGTTGCTGGGCGAAGGATGGATGTAGTTGCACGCCCTGCTGTTGGACAGGTTGCAGGGCCAGGTCGATGCTGGTGTCATGGTCATCATCTTGGTCGTCATCCGAGCTTTCATCCTCATCCGCGTCCGCATCATCGTCTGCGGTTGACCATGTGTCTGATGGAGAGGATGGGAATGTCTGTCTCGGAATCTTGGCTAGTCGTTCGGGGCTGTCATCGTGCTCGAGCTTGTGCTTTGTGCCGTTGCTGATCGGTCCCGGGACATATGGTGCTGCTTGTGCCGTTGGAGCGAAGAAGTTGCTGTTGTAATCAGTTGGGCGGGACGGGCCAGCTTCGATTTCGGAATTTGAGTCTGTAGAATCCGAGTCGCTGTCTTGACTTGAGTACTCCGGCTCTGGCGAATCGAGACGCGGCATCTTGATTCCGGCTGTGGTGTGGGGCCGTGGACCCCTTGCCTGGATTTGGGCCGCGGATCTGGCCTGAAGGTTTTGGCTGCCGCTTTCTGGCTCCCTTTGGCCGGCGTGAACTAGGTTCACCACCTCAGAACTAGCCTAAAAAGAGAACTTATTGTCACAAGAAAACAGTTCAATTAAATACGGCACAATGCGGCCGGGCTTGCCAGCAGGGTAGTAATCTCTTTATTGGCTCAAGTGTTGCGGAAGGAATGGCTGGACGTTGTGGCTCAAATTTGAGCCCTCGAAGCCACCGCGGCCCTGCAGTCACGTGCGCCAGCTACGCACGGTCGAATTCGCTCCTTTGTTGCAATCACAATCGTCATTCGATATCGTTTTGACAAGACTTGTCAAACATTTGCCAACCCTCCATCAAGTTCTGCTCAGCGGTAACTGCAACGTCCGCCTAATTGACGATGAGCCGCGACCTACAGACCCCAACCCCAACGTCTCTACTGTTTGACATGAGGTCAAGCTCAATCTCGTCAGGAGTCCACTGTCGTCAAACGGGCTCAGCGCGTCACCTTCAGAACACTTGAGCCGATACAGCTGCTCACCATCTCACAACGGAACACGAGAGAGCATGCCGCAACTTCTTGATTCTTATTTTCATACGCCTATTAGTTGGTGTCCCCGTCGCCATTGCGCAGCCCTGGACGGCAGCTTGGTATTTTCAGTCCGGTCAGAGGGTAGAAGCCTAAGAAGCCTGGTCACACCTTCCCCGTCACCGATCGGCCGGCTCCGAGTCGAGCCGCGTCGCCGTCAGCTATCCAACGCTGCGCGTAGAACAGGAAACAAAAGGTAAGTGAACAATGCTGGGTAATAGAATTATACTCTGACAATTAAGAAACTGGGTAGCAGTGATATTAGACAAGAGCGGATGAATCAGTCCCCGAAACCCCTTGGAAGGCATTCATCCCTTACGAGCCTCCACCCTCCCTCCTCTCGCCAAGGAAAACTCATTCAGGTTTCTTTGGGTCAACGTAGTACACCGAAATCGTATTCGCGAATCCGGCAATGAAGTCAGCAAAGTCGGCCACGTCCTCGCCGTTTTCGGTGATCATCTTGGCCGTACCGACCGTGTTCAGGTTGTACACGTTGATGGTGCTGTCCTCAACGCTGAAGATGCGCTGTTGACACTTGTCCTTGCCCGTGACGCCCGCGGCACAACTATTGTTGTAGTTGATGAAGAAGCTGTACAGCCCAGCGCCGTACACCAGGATACTGTCGCTCCCCACCACCCGCAGACCCCACCCGGACTCGCCCGTCTCGAACACCGGGTCGTCGTACTTGGCCAGCGGGGCAAACGGAATCGTGGCGTCGGGGTTCGGCTGGTAGTACGCCGACTCGGTCTGGATCTGGCCCATCACGACGTCCTTGGTGTTGGAGAGCTGGTACTGGTAGAGCTGGTGGTGCTCCACGCCCGTGCCATACAGCCAGACGCCGCCCTTCTCGCTCTCGATCAGCATACCGCGCCCGGCAAAGACGGTGATTTGCTTGTTGTCAGCACCGATCTCGATGTCGTGGTCCGCCACCCACACCCAGCAGTTCTCCATCAGCAGGCCCGACGATCCCTTGGTGATGTGCACGCTCAGGAAGCCAGAAATGCACTGCGCAGGCAGATTCTCCCTGGTGATGGGCGTATCGGGAGTCTTGGCGCACTCCTTCAGCTGCAGATCGGACCCGGCGAAGCCACCAATGCGCACATGCACATCCCACAGGCCGGTGGGCTTGGAGAAGGGCGAGGCGAGGTTGTACTCGATCAGGATGGCGCCCGCCTGCGCACCCTTAGTCGAGACGATAGTGTTGGACCACTCGACGGATCCGGTCGCGCCCGGTGCGCCGATCTGCACGACGGGCTTGGGGTTCGCTTCGTCGGCGAAGAACGCACCCGACGACAGGATGATGGGGAAGGCCTCACCGGTGATGCGCGAGCCGGCGGGGATCTTGATGGTGCTCGTCACACGGTAGTAGCCCGCATCGAGGAAGACGATCTTGCCGGCTATGGCAGCCGCGGCAATGAGCGTGTTGAGCGCTTTGGTGTCGTCGGCTACGCCGTCACCCTTGACGCCGGCCTGTCTTGCGCTGAGGAAGGAGGAGGCTGGGTACTCAGCATACGACGGCTTGGAGCGCACGTAGTAGTCAGCACCGGCGACGAGGGAGGCTGGGCGGCCTGCCGGAGCGAACTCTTCTGTCTTGAAGAAGCTGCGGCCCCAACCCTTGATGGTCTTCGCCCCGCTCGATCCCGGCAGGACGGTGCCAGACGGCCCGTTCACAGCAGCCGGGACATTGAACAGCTTGACGTTCTCCAGGATGATATTGTTTGATGCTTTGGGCGCGCTGGTCTGGCTATCGCCAAAAACAACGCCGACTGGTGTGTTGCTGATCTCGCTGTCATAGATGACGACTGCTCCGACCTTGAGCTCGCCCTCGTCGACGGTCGTGAAGTCGAAGCCCACCTGGCACTTGTCGATGTGAACACCCTGGTACGTCCACCCCCACGACCATATCTGCTTGACAGCCGTGTGCGCATTGCGGATCGTCAGGTTGCGCATTGTGAACTGCTGGTTGCCCACCGCCAGGGCCTCTGCTCCGCCCTCAAAGACAAGATCGCCCACATATCCGCCCGAGCCCTCCTCGATGAACAGTCCCTGGTGCTTGTTGCCGGACGCCTGCGAGAGCTTGAAGACGATGTTCGTGAGCGACGTGGCCTGCGAGCTGGGCCAGTGGATAGCCGAGACGAGGAGGTTTTTATTGACGGACGTCAGATCGAACACGAGATTGGACACCTGCCGGAAGAACACGTTGGTCGAACCCCACGCTAGTCCCTGCGCGCCGTATGGGTTGGAGTCGAAGACCCAGCGGGCACTGAAGTCGGCGGAGGCCTTGATCACCGGCAGGCACGAGGGGTTGCCGATGATCTGAGTGTAGTAGTAGTCGATGATAGGCTTCGAGATGAGATACGTGCCCGGCGGGAGATACACGAGCGCCGGGGTAGTGGTGCTGCCGGTGCAGCCGGGGCCGCAACGGCCGCCGTCGCTGATGGCCTTGTTGATTGCGTCGGTGTCATCCGTCTTGCCGTCGCCCTTGGCACCGTAGTCCTTGACGTTGCGGAATACCTTGTATCCGCTGGCGGCGAAGGGCGCGAGGCCCTGGTGCTTGACGTTGTCGAGCCAGTAGTCGTTACAACTCGGCGGGGTGGGTTTGGGGGTGGGCGAGCTGACAACTGAAGAGCTGACAACTGAAGAGCTGGCAGCAGACGAACCGGTGACCGATGAGCCAGCGGTAGACGACCACGACCCGGTAGTGGACGATCCAGTAACGGACGAGCCAGCAGCCGAGGAGCCGGTGACCGATGAGCCGCCAAACGACCAAGATCCCGTAGCGGACGAACCGGTCGCGGACGAGCCGGTAGCAGACGAGCCGGGAGGTGTAGAAGTCACGGTCACGCTGGTCCAGGACTTGGTGCCCCCGTTTGGCCATGATGCGGTGCTGTTGCTGCCAGGCCCGGGCTTGAGGGTGACGGTGGCCGTCTTGGTCCTGGTCCGGGGACCATCTGTATCGCTAGCATGATCGCCAGTAGTGCACGGCGGCGGCGGTGGCAACGGGGTCGGACAGGTGGTGACGGTGCTCTCCACCACGACGGTGGTCAACCTCGGCGGACTGGTGACATTAGCGGCGGCGCCCGAGACCACGGCCGAGACAGTAATGAACGACTGGAAAAAAGAGTGACTACGCATCTTGGACGCGTTGGAACGAATGACTACGATACGATGATACTTCCGCTTTACAACGGAATCCCCTATCGCTCGCGGGGAGGGAAGATCCCCCTCCTCGGATCGGGGATCTGCACGGTCTTATGAGGCTCCGACGTCAGTCCAGCCCTCGGCCCATCTTCCCGTTCCCACGTCCCGGCCACACTGCTGGATCAGCCAGCAGGGCCCTCGTTGGTCCCGTGCTGACTGTGATTGGCGGCAGGGTCCTGACGGCCTCGCCCTCGGCCGTGTGCCTGCGACTCGAGCATGGCAAGGTGACATCTCTCCGCAGGGTGTGCTCTGCGAGTCCGTGATGCCCCTGCGCTCAGCACGACATCGTATCCCCGTGGAGCCCCTCGGTGCTTTTTCCAGGGGTAACAAACCCCCCATTCGCCCGCGTCATCGTGGCGCCCTGCGCCGTCTAAGCCCAAAGGGGTAGCGCTGAGGGCGGATCGAAATTAAACGTTGCAGGGGCCATTCGGCGCCAATCCCCAGATTGCTTCTTTAAAGCGGGAGACACCCCGAAACCACTCACGCCGCCGCCCAGCTGGGTGTGCGAGGCCGTGGCCCTTGCGCAGGTACCAACACCGCCCTCTCAGCCCTCCAATGCAGACGACCCCGCGGTTTGTGGACGCGGCTGAGGTCTGAATGATGTCTGAATTATCGATTCTCCTGGCGAGGAGGGCGGCAGTGGAAATTGTGCTTTTGAATTTAGCGGACAGGCTACCGCGCTGGGCATTCCATCCTCCGGGCCTAACCACCGGGGCAGACTCCAACCGAGGCCAGCCTCCGTCGCGCTAAAAAGCCGCTGGGGCCGGGATAAAACAAGAAAAGGAGGTTAAAAAAGGAAGCTCAAACGCGCTGCGGGAGCGAAACTAGCGCCCGCGCGGATTGGCTCCTTGGCTGCCTTGGCAGGAGACAGCCCCTATAATCCCGCCCTGACCACCACACAATGGACACAATGGAGAATTACCTTCACACACACTTTCATCCCGAGGGTGTCGGGTTCCCTGGTCCTCGCACTGGGAACGAGACCGGGTAGGTGCGATACAAGGCTCGTATGTGTAACGAAGCCACAACGCGGGGAGCCCTGGCGTTGTTCCACATCGAAGCTCAGGAACCTTCTGCATGCACGCATCCATGGACGACCTGCGATCGCGATATCTTGCCCCTCTCGTGAGCCCCTTCCAGTTCATGAGCCCCTCCACGCCGTGCCGCATCACGAAAAGGCGCTGCGCAACGCCGGAGCATCATGTGCAGGGCACGCGGGGATCAGGGTACGACATCTCGCAGGCAACAACACCAACGAAATTTTGTTCTCTTCTTCCGACATGACTCCCATCTTGCACACCGGTCGTGACAAAACTCAATCTACGGGAGAAAGCTCTTGGATTCAGTCAATCTTGTTGGCTCTCTGCACCTCTTTTTAGACATCACGGCCTTTTAGCCTAAGCGCACGAGCAAACACTCGGTCCCGGGAGGGTGGTACAGCACTGTTGGTTTATGCTGCCCAAGACGACGGCCCCAGGCTCCAAATTGCCCGCATCACAGCTGTGCGAGTATGTCGGAGTGTGCCTTGTGCGTGCAGCCATGATTTCGGGTAAAGTCACCGTCGCCGTCATCACACCGCGTCGTTTGGAGGTGGAACAATCTGCGGGGACGGGGACGACTCGAGGCCCCGAGTCAAGGTTGTGATACACGTCCAGGTTGTGAGATGCGAGCTGCTGGTGCAACGGGACAGCGCGTTTCGGAGTGCTACCACTGGTGGCGATACGTGACTGCAATAAACATCGGATTCTGCTCTGGGAATGCGAGATCTAGCGTACCGGTATTGATCGTCCTGTGTCTGCAACTGAATCAGGGTAAGCTGAGAATTGAGTCTACAGGCAACCTTGTAGCATGAGATTAGTCTCGTATTGGCCAGCTGGTTCTCTCCTACGGGTCGGTTCGTATCAACCTTTTGGGGGAAATATTACTCCGTATTACAGCAAAACCTAAGCACTAGACGCAAAAGCTAGCCACTAGACCCAGGTACCAGAATTCAATGCCGTATTCAATGGAGAGAACGTCGGTGGTTACATGCAAATTTGAGTAGGTCATGAGTCACCAATGCCAGGAGCGACATGAACTTGAAGAGTCTATTCACTTCCCAGTTTAGCTCGCCTCGTACTCATACACCCACAATAATCTACAAACTAAAATAAGAATGCTTGGCTGTAGCTTTGTCCTTTTGTAATAACCATCATAATGCTTTGTCCATGCGCTTCGTATACCAAAGAAACCCTAAAATGTCGGAGCAACCCTGACAGGAGGCCTATCGCTCCCCAGCCGAAGGGTCCTCAAAGAAGTCGTCGACGTCCTCGTCGACTGTAAGTGTTGCGACGGCACGGCAATGGGCAAGGGAATAGACAAAATGCTCATCGACCGCCCGCCGCGCATCCTATCGCCCGCCGCCGACATAGCCGGCGACGGCGGGACGGAGCTGCCCCTCGAGCGGACGTTGAGCTTGCCCATCATGGCGCCCAGAGCCGTCGTTGCATCGAGGGGCGGTGTGGGAGGGGAGTGTGTCCGGTGGGAATCCATCCTTGGCGATGTAGTGGTCCCCGACCTCCCTCTCGTGTGCAGGGTCCTCCCGTTATGGGCCGCCATCAGTCGCTCGAGGGACGTGGCCCGCGGGAGGGCGCCTGGCGGTGAGGTTATGCCCTTCAAGGACGGCGATGCGTTGGAGCCGTCGCTGGAGGGCGGTGTGGGGGGTCTGCGGAATGCGAGGCCCTCTTGCTGTTCCACCGCCGCCTGCAGCTGCTCGAACGTCAGGGGGACTGGCGGCATCTTGCTCAACCGCCGGATCGCCCGCATGTTCGTGTCAATAAAATTCGACATGGCCCGCATCGCGCTGTTGTTCTCGTGCGTGGCCATCGCGTTAGTCTCGACCGGGGGCGTGCTAGCCCTGGCCAGATGCATGGCGTTGAGTGTCTGCGGAGCGGGACTGAGTTTGGGCGCGCTCCGGATGCTCGCCTGGATACGGTTTACGACCTTGTCAAAATCGACGCTCGTTCCGCGGTTGTGCGCCGAAACGTAGGCGGGAGCCGCCCCAAGCACCGTCTCCTGAGTGAGGATGAAGAAAGAGCCGTCCCGGATCCTACGTCGCACAAGATTCCACCGTGAGCGAGCTGGGTTGCGTTCCAGCTCGGGATGGTACACCTTGTGTTGCGCAAGCTTGGCGTAGAACACCTCCAGCCGCTTGGCCATCCGCTCGAGGGTTTGCATGAGGAACGTTGCCAGCACCGTCACCCGCTGGTTGTCGCTCTTTGCGTCCATCGCCATGACGCTGCCGAAGGCGTCCATGCCGTGGCACGCCTCCTCACGGATGTCTTCCAGCAGCTCGATATCTAGCTCGACGCTCTTGGCGGCGTAGCCGAAGATACCGCGCTCCGCAAATCTGACATTGCTGCTGCTGTCACAAACATACTGGCCCACAAGAGACACCTCCCGTGACGTCGTGACTGCGTCCGGCGATATCTTGGCGCGCGAAATAATGCCGAGGACGTCAGGCAAGCGCATTCTCGTCCCAACAGCAGAGGCGTCCGCGAGCGTGAACGACAGCTTGAGCACAAGCTCTTGCAGCTTGGGCCCGAATAGCGCCGAGAATCCGCCCTGGAGCAGACGCGACTGATAATCGTAGAACATGCGGACGCCGAGCCCAATGTTGACCAGGTTCTCGCGCGACCACACGTTCTCAGAACCGCGCAAGAATTTTTCGCTGGTCCCGTCGTCGCTTGCGCCCATGATCTCGTACATCTCGAACTGGTGTGCGACGAGAGTTTCGACTGTGGTGCGGAGATACGCCGACCACAGATCGTAGAGGTCGCTGAGCTCTGGGCAGGCATGAAAGTCTGGCTTTGGCGTCAACTGGCCTACAAAGTACTTGGTCAAGAGACTGCTGACCTCCGGGTTGTTGGTGTGCGCAAGATTGTCGAACGATTTGGAGCAGTCGACACCAGCGTTGGACTTGATGATGAATGTGCCGCCGGGGTGCATCGGGCAGAAGTCTGTCACATCATAGACGCTTCCATGCACACCGATCCACATGCGACTGTCCGGGCGATGGCCTGTATGGCGAGCGAGCTGCGAGAGAGGAATCGTAGGGAGGTTGCATGGCAGCGGTTTCGGCGTCATGAATACATCCAGCATGAACCGCCGCTCGGCAAAGGCCCTGTTGATGATCATCTCAGACGTCTCCATGGTTGCGCTACAGTAGTTGTAAATCGCCTTGCGAATTCCGTTCATGACCGAGTCAAATACGGCCACGGAACCGCAGACGTAGAGGTAGCCGCCAAGACCGCCCTGTTTCTTCGACATGACCAGCTCAGAGATGGCGGCGCCTTGCTCAACAATCAAAGCATCGATGTAACGGGGCGGCATCTGCTTCTCGACCAGGTCGTGGGATCTTCTGTCGTAGACGAGACCTCTGGAGTCACGCGAAAAGGCGAGATGGACCTCCATGAGACCCGCGTCGACGTAGTCCCTCAGCTCCTCCTCGTAGCAGAATTTCTCTCGTGACTGCACGCCGAGGTACAATATGTCTCTCCCAGCGGCATTGTTGCGCGATGCGAGTCGGGCCTGCCAGAAACTTCGGAAGGGGGCAATACCGCTGCCTCCTGCAAAGTATGCGCACGGAGCCGCACGTTCGATAGGAAGCTGGAAGTTGAGTGGCCTCGAGACCCCGATGAGGATGTCCTCTTCAGACTCGATGGTGTCGTCGGGAGAAGAGAGGAATGGGTTTAGGAACCCGCTTCCAACGCCTGCGCACGTAATATCTTCGCCCCCAGAGAACGTTGAGCAGAGCTTGTACTCGGCACGCGAGATGGTCAGATCAACGGTTGAAGGAAGCAGTTCCTGTGAGTGGTTGGAAATCGAATACGTTCTTGGGATTTCCACAGGGATCAGATCTGTAAGCCAAGAGAAGTCGCTGGCCAAGTCAAATGCTTTGTCCCAGATATGCGGGTTGGTGTCCGCCACGGCGCCCTGGAGCAGATCTCCAAGCGTGCCCCTGATGGGCCACTCCTCAGTCGCCAGAACTTTGATAACCGTACTTGACGATGCCCGGAGGAGGTCGTGGATTTTCAGCGCAAGGTCCTTGGTGATTGGTGCGAGGTGACCGCGTCTGAGGATGTCTTTGACCGTCAAGTGAGGGGTGGTAGTCAGATGGGACACCGAGCCAAGATGCTGTGCAAAGCGCTGCCATTTTGCGTTCAGCGATACACGGTAGTCGAGGTAGTCGCCCAAGCCCAGGGCAGCAGCCACCTTGGCGCACTCAGCCCAGGTGTTCAGCGGCATGACGGCAAGCCGGTCACCCGGTTGGAAGGTGACGCCGGTGTTTTGGAGGTCGAGGGTCACCATAGCGATCGACCTATTAGGGTCTGTGTCCACGAATGAACGGCTGAGGACGCGGGATCGGTATCGGCACTCCTCGAATGTTCCACGCATCTCGTTGGGCTCGACGGTGATGTCGCCGCGGAAAGGCTCCAGGCGTTCCTTCATCGCCTCCGAGAACTGTCTGTGTGTCTCTTCCCACGGCTTGCCTTCAGGGTCGGTGTTCCCGGACAAGCCGTTGGTCTCAGTCCGGCCTGTTTTGCTGGCAATCTCAAGGATACCAAAGACCTTGTACCGATGCGTGCCCATAAACCCGCGCTCTCCGGTGTAGGCCTCAACGATACCGTCCATGACGCCCATCAGCCGAGGGTCGCCGGACCTCTGGACAAACTCTGGGATGGAGTAATGGTAGTCGATAGAGGCGATGAATGCTCTCAGATTCGAAGGGAGCCATGCTCGAAGGTGAAGGCCCTCCTTTCCAAGAAATGAGTCGTACTTCTTGCGGCCGAGGAACGCATCCATGACGAGGAATGGCGGGAATTGCAGACCCGAAGACGCAGGGCATCGCTTGCTCAGCGGGGCCGAGAACTTGCCCCAGCGAACCCATTGGTGACCCGGGACGTAGTTCTCTCCTGAGTTGGGGTTCGTATTGATGGAGTGGAAGGCGTTGGGCATGCGCTCGAGAATCTCCTTCAGACGGATCATCTCCCGGAGGAGGCCCTCGATGTTTCGGTTCATGACGTGCTCCTGGCAGCTAGCGATGGCATCGGGTCCGTGCTGAAACGAGGCTTGTGTCTGTTAGTATGAAAATTCGGAGTGAGGTCGGGTAGGATTCCAGACAGCTTACCTGAAGTATCAGCGCAGCCCTTTTGGAAGGCCATCTCGGTTCTTTCGCCAAATACCGGCCATCGCATCTCCATGTTGTCAAACCTCCCCACGTATGGGTAGGTCGAGGTGGGGTCCTTGATCTTCATGTTGAAAGAGGACTGATCAAAGAAGGTGAGGTGGGGGATAGATCTGCCGAGCCGACGAGAGACCTGCCAATAGGGAAGAGCGATGCTCCGGGGGATGCCGATGAGCTCCTCGCCGAGGTCGTCGCCCATCTCGCAGTTGGGCTTGTACTTCTTGGGGTTTATCGTGACGCCCTCGTTGCCGTCGTTCTTATCCTCGTAGCGGTAGATGGAACAAAGCATCCCTAGAGCCACGACCGCCGCCCACAGTGCCCTGTCGGGAATCACATCCTCCGTTCCTCCCACAAGGGGCAGGGCGACCACCGACTCTCGTACCCGACCCCTGGCAACACAACCCGGCATCCGCTCGCACAAGTCAGACCAAACCCTTCCTGGAGAGTTCGCAAGGGCGCCAGGGGATTCGTTGTAGTCGGGAGGGCAAAAGCCGTGCTCGACGCTGAGATAGCCATCCTTCCATCCGGTTGCGGCGCCGATCTCCTCTGCTCTGATCATGACTTGCCTGGCAGGTGCGCCGAGAGCGACGGCGAGAAGGTCATGGTCGGCGACGTTCAGTGTGTCAATGTTCTTCATCTTGCTGATCTCCTGGACGGACGGGATGTTGGTGTACAGGATATCGTTGATGGACTTTCGTTCCCTCATGCGCAACCACTCCTCGGCATCAACGCCTCTGGGGATCTGTCTCGTGTGAGCAACGTAGAAAGTATACCCAAAGTGGATACGTATGCCGCGGAGACTTACATCAAAGGCAGCGTGAATATCTCCCGGCTGGCAGTACCCCGAAAACGAACAACCGCGCGGTCCTACATGGCTGCTTGAGCGACTCCTCCCAGCCACCGACCCGGCTGGGCATTGTGCGCCGGCCTTTCCGGACACAGGACAGGACATAACAGACATGGTAAAATTAGGGTATCAGAACGGACTGAAAGGAAAGAAGGGTGGTGTCAACACCAAACAAACAAGCCACCAGGGCCAAGAACGAAGCGAATAGCGATGGCAGGCAAGATGCAGCGTGGAAAGTGGTAGCCGTCTCGAGAAGAGGGTGGAACGGAACATGGGATGGGAGGGGATATATCAGTCGCCCCCCAGCCAAGGCGCCGGGAGATGTCCGTGACGGTCCCAAGCCAGCGCGTGGATTGACAAAGCAGTGGCGATCACTGCGCGCCGGGGGGTTGCTAGCTTGAGTCTCCTAAATTTAGGTAGGGAGGTCACCGAGCAAGGGTTGGGGTGTCTGGGCCCAGGCGGGCAGCCTCTCTCCTGGCAGGGGACAGGCCACGGCCGCCACGACGCTGAAGGTTTAGGGTTTAAGCTTGCTCTCCTCGCGCGGGTGCAGCCGGGCTTGGTGGGTGCTCGCATGCTGTTGTTTCTGAAACTGCCATCATACTAGCGGCTGGCACAAGCTGGGAAAGCTGGTAGGTTGGTGGTGGGACGAGTCTTCAACGTCTGCTTGCCACCGTTTCATCCCGTGGTCTTGTGGCGGGGAAACTGATTTTCGGGCATTTTTGGACGAGTCGTCGTTCGACAGCTGACGCAAATAAGGGAACGGCCAGGGTATGGTCCAGTGAGCCAGCTCAAGTTTGTGCGGCTGCAGATCTTAGGTAAAAAGGAGATCTACGTCCAATGGTAAACTGTCGATGTGCTCTCCGATGTTCATCTGCGTGGTGAAGGAGGTGAAGCAGAGCTACAAGGGTCAGGTCTCTCCTGACGCTAACGCCGCCAAGTGCCGCAGCTCAAGCCCCACATCCCGCACACCCTGCCGCGCGTGAAAGGCGCTGGCGTCCAGCTCCAAAGCGCTGTTGTTTGGCGCAAAAACCTGGCATTTGGTCAGCGCCAACTGCCAACACAAATCAGACGAACGGTCCGAAAACGTACGCCCCGCTTCCGACCTCAAAGCACCGCGCGGCAATTCCAGACGGCGCCGGTGCAACCGCCGCAGGAGCTAGCAGATGGCCCGAAATCCGTGTCAAGCAGAGACACCCCCTTCAGCAGCGTCGGGGACAGTTTTTCTGCGATACAGGGAGACGGCGGGCGCTGCGACGTGGCGGTCTTGCTGTTGAGCTGGGGGAACAGCCGATTGGCAGCTGCAGTTTGGCGGCGCCAGTAGAACCTGGTTTCAACAAATGTCCACAGCAGGGAGCCGCCCCCAGAATCCCAAACCGCCGCCAAGCCCGCCAAGGAGTGTCAAGATGCCTGTCAGCAGCCAGCTGGTCGGCCGAGTTCCCAGCTCGGGACGCATGGCGTCGGGAGGAATAGGGGACGGCCCCACTTCGTGATAGTTGACGAACCGAGACGCTTGTTTTCCGAGTTGACGCACAACCGTCCTGACAATGCGCCCTGCCTGGACGTGGCTGCAACCATCAACAACGTGTCATGACGTCTTGGCGTGTTGTTTCTGAGTGCCCCCATCACAAGTCTTCGGCCTATGGGTTTGACCGGAATATAGCCGAATCAGCGGTTTCTTGTGTTTCCTCTGTTTGACTTGTTTTCTTGGGGAGGTGCAGCTTGTTTGAGTTTTAGTCCCATTTCAGGAGAGTTGATGAGTTTTTTTAGCAGCTCAAGGTTATCAATTTCATCCGTGATGCAATTCGCAAGTGGGAAGAGCGGTGAGGCTTCAATGCGATCTGCTCTGGCAAGCGTCTTTCTCATTCAGGGTTGATTGCAAGACCAAGATTGGGTTCTTTGACAATGAACTTGCTCCATAACATGCACGCCGTGTCAACCTCGTCTTTGGGGGCTCGTGGGACTTGAGTTTGGGAGACAGCAAGCCTCGGCTGCCTAACAACCATGAGATGTGTTAGGGAAACATGTCTTCAACAATCTGTTAGGGCGTGTGGCTCAGTTGGTAGAGCGTCCGCTTAGCATACCTGGAATTTCATTCCTACTGTATGCGGAAGGTCCTGGGTTCAATTCCCAGCTCGTCCACACCTTTTCTTTTGCTGGCTAGGTTCTTTTTTTGCTTTTCTGCACAGCCATCATCATCCGGAAACCACAACAGCCAAGGAACGTTCGTTGTCACAACACCTTGTTGGTGCTAGTCACAGCTTCGATCGACCTGGGTTGCACTTCATTCAAGTGGTCACGTGCTGTCGCGTGTGCCAACACTTGCCACGTCCAGCCCCAACGCCCAGCGTTGCGTGTCTGGTTCCTCTTAATCTACGATCGGTACCTAGATACTTGAGAACGGTGATCCAATTCGCCCGTTTTCCTAGAGTTTTGGCTCAAAGTTTGGGTTAGATGCGTTACTGGTGGGATGGGGTTGGATATGCCCCACCTTGAACTTCCATCCGTTCTCCCCGCGCCAACTTCCTTTCAAAAGCAGCTGAACGCAACTGCTGCCTCATATTCTCCTTCGAGCGCACCCGGCTCATCGATGCCCCCGACAGCATCAACAACATCATCCAGCCAACCCATCGGCGCCTGCAGCTTTTTCTAGAAAGTGTCGCTCGTTTCGGGACAGGGGCAAGACGTGAGTCAGGTACCCCACCCAACAAATTGGGCTTAGCGCGCCACCTTTTTTTTTCACCCCTCCAAGCACGCGTCGCAACGCGTTTCGCATTGAAATCTTCGGCTTCGTCATCCTCACCTACCAATAGCGATACCAAGAGCGTGTCAGACCAGCGATCGCCAACGTCAAGATGAAATACGTTCTGGTATCGGGAGGTTAGTCGCATGCACCAATGCCGCGGTCGGGGCCCTCTGCACCGCCCGCAGCGGTGACAAAAATTCGACGAGGGGCGTCACTGACATTGCGCCAGGCGTTATCTCCGGTGTTGGCAAGGGTATTATTGCCTCCAGCACCGGTCTGCTGCTCAAGACTACGGGTCTTACCGTCACGAGTATCAAGATGTGAGCATCGCCAAGGCATCGAGACTCGGGGCACAGCTAATGGCAACGCAGCGACCCATACCTCAATATCGATGCGGGGACTATGTCGCCGATCGAGTGAGTGCATTCCCGCCAGACACCACTGCTTGTGCTTACTGACCATGCAGGCACGGCGAGGTCTACGTAACAGATGATGGCGGAGAGGTAACTCCTTGTTCTTGGGGCATCGTTGCTAGCCGCTAACGCTTGGAAGATGGACCTCGACCTTGGCAACTACGAGCGGTATCTCCTGACCTCGCTGACCCGAGAGCACAACATCACAACCGGCAAGATCTACCAGTCCGTCATCGAGAGGGAACGCCGAGGAGACTACCTCGGAAAGACGGTCCAAGTGTAGGTGCATTGAATTTGTCTTTGAATCTTTTGCTGACTGGAATAGCGTGCCCCATATCACCAACGCCATCCAGGAGTGGATCGAGCGGGTCGCAAAGATTCCCGTTGATGAGTCTGGGAGGGAACCCGATGTCTGCGTCATCGAGCTGGGTAAGTCAAACACGGCAGTCTCCTCGTACCGCGTCTGACATGAAAAAGGTGGCACCGTGGGAGATATTGAGAGCGGCCCTTTCATTCACGCCGTCAGCCAACTTCAAAGACGAGTTGGTAAGGACAACTTCGCCCACATCTTCGTCTCCTACATCCCGATCGTCGGCGAGCAGAAGACGAAGCCCACACAGAGGGCGGTCGGTGACTCGCGGAGCGCTGGCCTTGACCCAGACCTGGTTCGTTTTCTTCTACCCGTCTACCGTTCGCTAGACTGACAGTTTTTCGTAGATCGCCTGCCGTTGCGAGCAGCCCCTGGAGGACCCCACCATCCAGAAGATCGCAAACATGTGCCAGGTCGAGAAGCAAAAGGTCATCGCCGTGCACAACGTTTCGTCAACATACCACGTGCCACTCCTCCTCTCCAAGCAGAAGATTGTCGAGACCCTCAGCAACCTTCTCCGTCTGCCCGAGATCGTTAGACCCGCCGAGCTCATCGAGAAGGGCACCGAGATGTGGAAAACCTGGACCAACCTGACCAAGGGCCAGGAGCACGCTCATGACACAGTGACGATTGCGCTGGTCGGCAAGTACACGTCTCTCCCCGACGCCTACACCAGCGTCACGAAGGCTCTTGAGCATTCCGCTATGTTCTGCCGCAAGAAGCTCGAGCTCGTTTGGGTAGATTCGGAGGACCTGGAGGACGAGATGAAGGGGAACTCGCCAGCCAAGTTCCACAAGGCATGGCACGCCGTTTGCACGGCCAATGCCATCCTCGTACCGGGTGGATTTGGGCTCCGCGGCACCGGAGGAATGATCAAGGCTATCAACTGGGCGCGCACCAACAAGATCCCCTACCTCGGAATCTGCCTTGGCATGCAGTTGGCGGTTATCGAGTACGCCTCCAATGTAGCCGGGATCGAGGATGCCGGCAGCGAGGAGCTAAACCCTGACGCCAAGAACCATGTGATCATCTACATGCCTGAGGTGAGCCGAACGCTGATATTCTGTTGCGGTACCTTTGCTGACAAGACTACAGGTGGACAAGACAAAGATGGGCGGAACAATGCGGCTGGGAAGGCACCCCTGCATCTTCCAGAAGGGCACCGAGTGGTCCAAGTTGAGGGCGCTGTACGGGGACGCGCCGCAGATCGAGGAGCGCCACAGACACAGATACGAGGTCAACCCGGCGATGATCGGCCAGTTGGAGAGCGCGGGGCTCACATTCGTGGGAAAGGACACCAAGGAGGAGCGCATGGAGATCATCGAGCTCCGCGATCACCCCTGGTTCGTTGGTGTGCAGGCACACCCCGAGTTCCTCAGCCGCGTTCTGTCGCCCAGCAAATTCTTCCTCGGGTTCTTCGCCGCGGCCGCGGGATGTCTCGAGGGCGTGACGGAGGCAGTGAACACCGGGCTTTCGGGCTTGTCAGCATAGATTCAGGAATATTTGATGCTTGGAGAAGCATAAATGGATGGCGATGGATGCATGGCTTGTGGAGGAAGCCTTTTTATAGCAGGATCATTCATAGACCGGGTTTCTCATGGCCTAATCGCAGAGTCGATACCCTTTTAGAATCGAGCATAGACGCCTTGCCAATGAACAAGGCCCATTTCTGTCTGTGCGATGCATTGGGGACATCCGTATGCAGTTTTGTCCAAGCAACCGACGCCTGAATCCGATTTTCAAACAAATCACACACGAAGGGTCAAGTCTGGCCCTCATTACATTGGAATAAGCCGTTGAAAATGCAGAAAGGGTCTCGAGAATGATGTATGGTATATGATACATGTTCTATAATTCGCAACTCAGAGTCACAATCGGCTCTCGGCCGGATCCTTTGTTCATCAAGGGTAATTCTCAGCCATCCTAGGGTCCTCAACCAATGCTACTCACGCTTCAGAATGGCTTTGATAAAGCGTCCTACCCTCCATCAAAAGCTGAGAGCTTCATTGCCCGGCCACGATCGTAAGAGAACTCTGCGGAGAAGCTCTCGGTCGAATTCACCGTGGCGAGTTCATCACTCATGTTCAGTTGAAGCCATCCAAGCTCAACGTCGAAGCTGCGAGACGTCATATGTCGTACAAAACCCAAACATGGTGCTTCGTATCAAGATTGGGCTGAGAGCTGGTGGCAACGGATTCCGTATGTTGTTTTCATACGGGACATGCCGACAGAAAACCGTGGTCTGATAGCACGAGAGTGAGCCAACTTACTAAGCGCATCAGGTCACCAACCAGCTTGGCTGACCCCAAACCTGAACCCCAACCTGCACTCGGCAACACCGCGGCCTGAGATGGCCCGAGAATGACTGGACCCGCGCGCGCCAGATGTTTACCCGAGTCTTTGCTGCGGTGGAGATTAATCCACCCAAACGGCTGTTCTTGTCCCACTTCGTTCTCTCCGATTCCGGTTGCAACCCGATGCTGGGCCGACTGCGAACCCGACCGCAAAGCGGTAGGAGCTACCCCGCCAACAAATTGCATCACCTCGCGCCAGGATATAAATTCATCACGTCCGCACTCCACCCACAACCACCCAAGCAAAACCGTCGCCAAGCTCCTGTTTCCACGCAGATGCGAACTCCAGCAAGCCAATTTCTCGCAACGATCAGCAGCCATTTGTCGCCCCAATTGCCCGATCCAAAACCCAAAATGAAGCTCCTCTACCCCACCTCGCTCAAGGTCGACACCTCGCTCATCGAGGGCTTCCCGACCGTCACTCTGCACCCCTACGACCCGCGCGCCGACACCATCCCCGAGGACCTCCTGGACGCTTCCATCCTCGTCACCTGGGTCAACTCGCCCGCCAATCTCCAGCACGCCAAGGCCTTCATGCCCAACCTCCGGTGGATCCAATCCCTCGCCGCCGGCCCCAATGACGTCCTCTCCGCCGGCTTCGACCCCTCTATCGTGACTGTGACCACCGGCTCAGGCCTTCACGACCGCACCGTCGCCGAGCACGCCCTCGCCCTCCTCCTCAACGCCGCCCGCCGCTTCTACGAGATGCGCGACTACCAAGTCCAGTCCAAATGGCCCTTCCACCTCGGCGGGCCCCAGCCCGACCGCCCCACAGACCGCTTCACCACCCTGCGCGACGCCAACGTGCTGATCTGGGGCTTCGGCAACATCGCCAAGACCCTCACGCCGCACCTGGTCGGCCTGGGCGCCACCGTCCGCGGCGTCGCGCGCCACCCCGGCGTGCGCAGCGGATGCGAGATCTACAGCGAGGAGAGCCTCCCTGAGCTGCTGCCCAAGACGGACGCGCTGGTGATGATTCTACCGGGATCGGATACGACGCGCCATGCGCTCAACAAGGAGCGATTGGCGCTGCTGCCCAAGCATGCGTGGGTTGTGAACGTCGGTCGGGGGACGTCAATCGACGAGGATGCGTTGGTTGAGGCGCTCGAGGCGGGGAGCATTGGTGGTGCGGCGCTGGATGTGTTCGAGGTGGAGCCGTTGCCGGAGGCGAGCAAGTTGTGGAAGGCGCCGAACTGTATTGTTTCGCCGCACGCTGCGGGCGGGAGACCGCAGGATTGCGAGCCGCTGATTGTGGAGAATTTGAGGAGGTTTGTGGCTGGACAGACGTTGAAGAATGTGATTAGCTGAGGGAGTTGAAGCGTATAGGATGGATTAGGGGTAGACAGTGGCTGTGGTTTGTGGTTGTTGTGGTTTTTTTCCCTATAGAGTGGTGGTAGATGCAATGGTTACGATCTCTTTTCGATATTGAAAAGTTTATCCGACCTTCTGCGTGCTTATTCATTATGGAATTCAGTACATCTTTGCATGCGAACCTTGGAGAAAGGTTGAGTAGTGACAAGTTCATCCACGGAAGTTCCCGAGACAGGTTCTTATCAGCAATAATCTAGGCGTCTCCAAGCCACTCGGTCTCTGGAGACACTCCGTAATACACGGATGGAATGCATACACGTAACACAAGATAAAGTAACCGGTAAGCCTTGCCCGCCATTTTGACATCCAACTGCCTTCGGACCCCGGGGCTTACCCGTGAAAGTGGGGCCAATCCTTTACGCGTATACAGATCGCGGGACAGACCGCACTGCGCCCCCTTGATTCAGGGCTTATCGTCCTCAATTTGCGCATTCGAGCCAACCACGTCCCGACTTTCGATACGCGTAAAGCGGCAGAGATGTGGGGCCCGATGTTGGGCCCGTACGGCGCAGTTCTCTTAGGTACAGGCCCACGGCGCGTCAGCTTCAATGTGAGTGAAGAATCCTGGGACCCAGGCGGGCGAGGTATATATGGAGACTGACGGATGGTACTGCGGTCTTGCCCTCCCGTGTGCTTCTTCTTGTCATTGAGCGACTTTTGCTGTTGAATATTTTGGGCACGAATATCTTACGCCTAATTTTCGTCTTTCTCACTCGTTTGCTGGGCAATTTGGCAAGATGTCGGGTCAATCAGAACCTGTCAAGTTCAAATTTTATCGGTACGAACCGAGTATTGCGGCAAATGCCGTCTTCGTGGTCCTCTTCGCCATCACGGCGGCCGGTCACTCTTTTTTTCTGATCAAGAAGCGGACATGGTACTTCATTCCGTTCGTAATCGGATGTTTGTGTAAGTGACGCCCCCTTTCCTTTCATCCGTTGCATACCGGGAAGCCCGCTGACACGGCGATAAACAGTCGAGACGATCGGGTACATCGGGCGAATCATCTCTGCTAAAGAAGGACCGACTTACACGCTGTCCCCCTATATCATGCAAACGCTCTTGATTCTTCTCGCCCCGGCACTTTTCGCGGCGTCCATCTACATGGTCCTTGGGAGACTTATTCGGCTGCTGCGCGCTGAGCAGTACTCCCTTGTGAGAATCAACTGGCTCACCAAGGTGTTTGTGCTCGGTGATGTCTTGTCGTTCCTGGCCCAGTCAGCTGGTACTTCCCCCTCTCGGACGTTCATTGCAGAGCCCAACTGACGCCCTCTAGGTGGAGGACTCCTTGCCAGTGCAGATACGAAGAGCGCGCAGGACATGGGAAACAACGTCGTGTTGATCGGTCTCGGCATACAGGTCGTCTTCTTCGGCCTCTTCATCATCACGACCATCGTCTTCCACGTGCGAATTACGAAGCGGCCCACCACCCACTCCTATTCGGTTACAGTCCCATGGCGCATGCTGATCGTGGCCCTATACGTCTCGAGCATCTTGATCCTAGTCAGGTCTCTGTTTCGGATGGTTGAGTTCGGCATGGGCAACGACGGGCTGTTCCACAAACACGAAGCCTTCCTGTTCATCTTTGACGGAGCCCTGATGTTCTTGGCGTGCGCTGCGTTCCTCTGGTATCATCCCGGCCGCATCCTCGTGGGTTACAAGACGATAGGGGTTCGCTCGGACCTCGAGGGCAGCTCTGCTGGGTATCCAATGACTGCCCCTGGAACTGGGCAGACCAAGACGGAGCAGACCAAGACGGATAGCAGCGCCAATTCCCACCAGGACCGGAGATAGTAGTGGGTGACTCAGGGTGGATGCTGTGGCTTTGGCAGATTGGCGTTCGGATTAACGTTGGTTGCATCAGGGGAATGGATGAACTAGAACGGGCGCTGGATTATTTGCATTTGAAGATATTGGATGCTGCTGGGCATGACCTGGTACCTTAGATTACATTATTAATGACGCGAGATCGATTCTTACAATGCTTGGGACAGTGTTGGGTACCTACTGGAGACCTACACGTGCAACGCGTAAAGTCTCCTTCGGATGTTCCGAACGGCAGAGCGGTAAGAGAGTCCCGCCAATCCCCCCCTCAGAATCTGCCGACTACACCTCTCGAATCCCCATCGAATTTGCACCGCTCGTTGACAGGGCGATGACGGCTGGGAACATGGGTCAGGAGAACGAGGGGTCGCAACGGTGCGGGGCAAACCTTGTAAATTCTTTTCGTGCCTGGGCAACCATCTGCATGTACCCACAGAGGGACCCCGTTTTCTGAGGGCGGTGAGGATGGGCAGAATCTACGCCAGCAATCCGGCGATAGCTCAACGGTCGCCGGCGCGATATCAGCGGAGAAAAGGGTGCAGAGTCCAGGAAGCTTCAGAGTGAGAGTCCCTATGCGATAGGCCCGAACACCATAATTCCCAGCATTCCCCAACAAAACACCTCTTATCCTCGCCTGCTCGCCGTGGAAACAAAGAGAATGGAGGGTGCAAACGACCCCTCTCTGCCCCGCAGCATTGCCTTGCATGACTTATCGGGCTCATTTCGACCTTATCGCGGTTCCACACTAAAGTCTCAATTTTTTCGTCGGGGTCCTCGAACACATCTCTGCTGCAACAACAAAACCACAGCGCTCTGCCTTGGAGCAGGTGCTCTTCTTTTCTTCCCATTCACTTCACTCTTCTCCCACTCCTTTTCCTCCTTCTCTCTTGTGATACCCATATACCCATTTCTTCTTCACAGCTTTCCCGCCATTATGGATAAGCAAAAGTTGGCTGCGCTCCTCCAGGAGACGCAGATTCGTACGTGCCTCCCAGCTCTTTGTCCCGCCCGCGCTTACTGACAATGCCTTGTCTGCAGCCGACACACAAAATCTCAAGGCGGTCACCGCTGAACTTCAGAAGACCTACTACGCCCACCCGGAGTCCCTTTTCCTCCTCGTCGAGATCATTGCTGCGCATGACAACCTCGGCGTGCGGCAGCAAGCGGCCGTTCAGGCGGCCCGACTGGTGCCTAAGCACTGGGCAAAGGTGACGAAGGAGCAGAAGGCCGCTGTGCGCCAGCACCTGGTACAAACAACGATGCAGGAGCAGAACGCTGCCTGCCGCCACGCAGAGTCGCGCGTTATCGCCACGATTGCGACGATTGACCTGGAGGACGGCGAGTGGCCCGACCTGCTGCCAGCGCTCTTCAGCCTTGGCGGGAACAGCGACGTCGGCCAGCGTGAGGTCGGCTCCTACATCATCTTCAGTCTCCTCGAGGCCAACCCAACATGCTTCGGCGACCACATGACCGAGCTCCTCGAGCTCTTCAGCCACACCATCCAGGACCCCCAGAGCGCCGACGTCCGCATCAACACCATGATGTCGGTCGGCGCCATGCTCCTGATGTTCGAGCCCGAGGAGGACGCCGATGCCGTCGAGAAGCTCCAGACCCTCATCCCACCAATGGTCAAGGTCCTCCAGGACGCCGTCCAGGCTGGCGACGACGAGAAGACCGGCCATGCCTTTGAGGTCTTCCAGCAATTCCTCGCCTACGAGTCGGCCCTTCTCGGCAAGTACCTAAAGGACCTGGTCCAGTTCATGATCGACCTCTCCGCCAATGCCGAGGCCGACGACGACGTCCGCTGCCAGGCGCTCTCCTTCCTCGCACAGACCGTCCGCTACCGCCGCATGAAGATTCAGGGCATGAAGGACATGGGCCAGCAGCTCACCCAGAAGAGCATGCTCATCATCACCGAGATTGATGACGAGGAGGACGACGACGAGATGGGCCCGGCCCGCTCCGCGCTGGCTCTTCTTGACCAGCTCGCCAACGACCTGCCCCCCCGCCAGGTCATCGTCCCGCTCCTCGACGCTTTCCCGAAGTTCGCCACCTCCAACGAGGCTGGGTACAAGAAGGCCGGCATCCTCGCTCTCGGCACTGTCGTCGAGGGCGCGCCTGACTTTGTTGCTTCGCAGATCAAGCAGATCATGCCCCTCGTAATCAACCTTCTCAACGACGCCGATGTCGGTGTCCGGCACACCGCCCTCATTGGTCTTGCCCGCCTGGCTGACGACATCGCCGAGGAGATGACCGACTTCAACGAGCCCATCATGACCGCTCTCGTCAAGAACCTGCAGGCTGCCATGGCTGCCGATGCCGACCCCAAGACTGCCAAGAAGAACGTTGAAATCATCCGCTCCGTCTGCGGCGCTCTTGACTCCATGTCGGACGGCCTTGACGCCGAGTTCATGAAGCAGTACGCTGGCGAGCTCGTCAGCAACATCGGCGTTCTCGTCGGCCACGACGACTACAAGGTCAAGGTCGCTGCTTCCGGAGCCCTTGGCGCCATCGCCGAGTCGCTCGGCGAGGACTTCACCCCCTATTTCGAGAAGACCATGCAGGCTCTCGGCGCGTACCTTGACATCAAGGGCAACGACGACGATCTTGCGCTTCGCAGCGGAGTCTTGGACTCGGTTGGTCGCATCGCCAACGCCGTTGGCGCCGAGGCCTTCAAGCCCTACGTCCAGCCCCTGATGGAGTCGAGCGAGGACGCCCTCAACCTGGACAACTCCAGACTCCGTGAGAGCAGTTTCATCCTGTGGAGCTCCCTTGCCAAGGTCTACGAGAAGAACTTTGCCCACTTCCTGCCCGGCGTCTTCAAGGGTCTCTTCCAGAGCCTCGAGTTGGAGGAGGAGGAGATCACCCTGCAGCTCACCGAGGCTGAGAGGGAGATTGCTGGCACTGAGGAGGAGATCATCACTGCCGGTAAGCGTGTTCGCTTCAGGAAGACTGACGAGGACGAGGACACAATGGAGGATGGCGAGGAGGATGATGAGGACTGGGATGACATTGGCGTCTCCCCCGAGGCCCTCGAGAAGGAGGTCGCCATCGAGATCCTCGGTGACATCATCACCTACGCCTGCAGCGGCGCCGAGATCACTCTGTACCTCGAGAAGGCTATTGAGATGATCTCACCCCTTGCCGAGCACAGCTATGAGGGCTGCCGCAAGGCTTCCATCGCTACCCTCTGGCGCTCGTATGCCCGCGTGTGGCAGCTGATGGAGGAAGAGACTGGCACCAACTGGGAGGCCGGTCTTCCCCTCAAGGTGCAGCCCACCGTCACTCTCATCAAGCTTGGCGAGATTGTCAGCAAGGCTACCCTCCAGGTCTGGCACGAGGAGGCTGATCGGTATGTTTCCTGTTTTTTTTTTACTCTGCCCTCCCCTTCGATATGATGAACACATTGCGTTATACCCAGCTCACTCAGAGGCATTTATGTCGATGCTGAGAACGCGTCTAATCTACTCCTGATCGAACCCCCAACAAACAGTTTCTCAGACCTCTTTCCAGGGCCTCGCTAACTGTTACAAGGTCTGTTGTTACGGAGATCAACCGCAACGTCGCTGCCACTCTCAAGGCCTGCGGCCCGGCCATTCTCGCCCAGGACGACATGATGAAGGAGATCGTCACCGTCATCGGCACCATCATCACCCGCTCGCACCCCTGCCAGCAGGATCTCGGCGACGAGGACGAGGAGCAGGAGGTTGAGGGTTCGTCCGAGTATGACTGGCTTGTTATCGACACTGCCCTCGACGTTGTCATCGGCCTCGCTGTCGCCCTCGGCCCTGCCTTCTCCGAGCTGTGGAAGGTCTTTGAGAAGCCGATCCTCAAGTTCGCCTCGTCCGAGGCTGAGAACCTCGAGCGCTCCACCGGTGTTGGTGTCATCGCCGAGTGCGCTTCCAACATGGAGGCCGCTGTCTCGCCCTACACCGCCAAGCTCCTCACCCTCCTCCTCAAGCGTCTGTCCGACTCCGACCAGGAGACCAAGAGCAACGCCGCGTATGCCACCGGCCAGCTCATCTTCAACTCCACCGACAGCAACACCTACCTGCCCCACTACGAGACCATCCTGCGCAAGCTGGAGCCCATGCTGCAGATCAAGGATGCCCGCATCAAGGACAACGCTGCCGGCTGCCTGTGCCGCATGATCATGGCGCACCCCGACCGGGTCCCCATCTCGGAGGTTCTGCCTGCGCTTGTGGGTCTGCTGCCACTCAAGGACGACTTTGAAGAGAACTCCCCTGTCTTCCAGTGCATCATGAAGCTCTACGAGGCTGGCGAGCCCACCATTCAGAGCCTGACGCCCAACCTGATCCCCGTCTTCCAGTCTGTCCTCAGCCCCCCAGTGGACCAGCTTGACGACGAGACCCGCGAGATTGTCCGCCGCACCGTCGCCATTCTCTTCGGCGCGAAGCCGGATCTTTTCAGCGCACACCCGGAGGTGCTGAAGCTGGCTGGCATTGCCTAAGCAGGTGTTGTGGTTTGGTTGTTGCATAGCATGGGTTGGGCGGGATTTCTGTTCTATCTGCATGACGACGTGATGAATGAAGACCTCCCGAGGAACAAAAGGGTGTAATGAACATAGGCTAGAGAGGCGACATGTGCCTCGTAGATATAACTGGAGGCTGCACATTACGATTGATGATGGATGCTCTTGCATTCTTTCCTTCATTCTCACAGTATCTTTGTTTGTGTTGTTTTTATGTGATGTTGGCGCCGCCGTCGGTATGGTCCTGTGTTTGTCCTGATGCTTCAACATATCATGCTCAGAAACCTGGCGTTGCATGATTTGCGGAGGGCGTTAGTGCATTATTGAGCAGTCTAGTCCTAGACTTTAACGTTGACATGTTTTGACTGGAGGTTGAACGGGACTTTGAAATTCAACGCTGACGGATTGTCCGCTTCTGTGTTTGTATAATTCCAAATGCTTGAACAGATGAGCAGCGCGGTTATGACCACTTGGGTTTGTCTTTTTTGTTCCCTGAGTCGGTAAGGAAACCCTGATGCTGGGTATCACCGGCCTTGTTCGGCGAGGAAGACACCCCGAGCCCCGTGTGATGCAATGCCGGGTTGGTAAAGGCCGTGGATCAAATGACACGCGTCACTCGTATCGGAGCTGTCCCACGGCCCCGTGGGGTTGAGGACCCGAGTCTCGTCGTACAGCCCCGCAATATATGGCGTACAGCATTGAGCCGCAGACTCCCTGGTAGAAAGCTGAGCGCAACACTAGGAGCAAGAAATCACGATCCAAGCTTGTCCTGGTGACAATCCAACAGCCTTAGCCGTTCGGAATAGATTCAAGCCATTGGTAAAGCCATGTTTTGCGATTAGGAAGAAGACACCCTAGGCTTCTCGGCGACAGTTTATTTCAGGTTGCTTTGAGGCTCCCCTTCCCCTCACCATGAAACCTCGCACCCGACAGAGACATGCAGCACCGTGCTCGGGTCGACCTGGGAAGAACCGAGACCACACTCACCGCCAGACTCCAATGCCTCCAGATCGATCGAGCTGAGCTGGGTTTTCGTCTAAGCGTAGAACCCCTGGGTACTCAAGTACTTGTCCCTCCTTGAGACGAGATGAAGGAACTTAAGTATAAATAACCACATCTCCCCGCCATGGACCGAAGCAATCAGCCCGACATCAACGCGCTACAGACCAGAATAAGACACCTTGCACTCAGACCATCCCCCCTCCAAACAACCAAGTCCGTCCCCTCCTCTTTTCCCCTCCCCTTTTCCCCCCCCCTCACTAA
>Ga0247780_1000145_pt1 | contig 68232 bp, 57 predicted proteins | sample UWRJL079202R5_FD_179927 | JGI IMG/M metagenome (GOLD analysis project Ga0247780, IMG submission 179927) | Plant litter microbial communities from Arlington Agricultural Research Station in Wisconsin, United States - UWRJ-L079-202R-5 | ecosystem: Environmental > Terrestrial > Plant litter >...
ATGGTGGGGGGTTGGTGGTGGGGGGGGGGTTGGGGGGGAGGGGAGGGGAAATACATTTGGACGAATAGGTGCTGGATTAGCTCGTCGTAGGTCATGCCGCCGTTGATGAAGGCTTGGAGCATGTCTTGGCCTGGCTCTGCGCCGGGGCGGAGGCGCTCTTCGACGTAGCCTTTCGCGACACTGGGGAGTGTTAGTGGGGTGTTCTCAGTGTCCGAGGAGGTGGGATTGGGGGCCGGATCTGAGGCTGAGTTTGGGGGTCTCACCCCATCAGACGCCCGAAACCGACATTGTCTTGATCGCTCGGCAGAGCGAGTTTGAAAGGCCAGCGATATACAATGTTGGTGAGCCACGGCATAGCTTGGAGCATATTCATGATGGGAATGGCAGAGTCGTTGATTTCATTGTACTGAAACAAATCCTTGTCCTCGACGAGGAAGCCGAAGGCCTTGCCGAAGGAGAGGTCGCTGATGACATCGAGGGAGAAGAACTGCGCCCTGGTTGACAGCTCAAGGGGTCGTAGTGTCCCGGACTCAGAGATGTATTTAGCGTCGATGAGATCAACGAGCTTTTGGATCTGTCGGTCGACAGCGGCCTCGACGGTCATTAGACTACCAGTATCTCGGCCCTGGTATGCGCCGCTCATAGCGGCCCGCAGAGCCTTGTGTTTGGTTTCGTCACGCTCACAGACAACATTGTTGTATCCCGGGATGATGCGGCCGGTCTCGTAGAAATCGCCCTTGGTGTAGGGCGACCGCACGGCTGACATGCGGCGCAACACATCGGGCTCGGTGCAGAGGAGATCGTTGCTGCCGATCCGCACTAGGGGGCCATACTCCCTGGAGACCTGGAGCAGCTTCTCGTGGAACCGACCGCTGGAAAGCGCTTTGATGATCCAAGCCGGAGAGAGGGTTGCCAGCTGGGGGCCGGGAATGTGCCGAAGCCGGTACCACGCTCGGGCGGTGCGCGCAATCATGGCGGCGAGCAGTAGTGTCAACAGTGCAGCTGCTGTGCCGCTGGGCCACAGCGATCTTGGGGTCGAGTCCATGGTTATACGTGGTGTGGCGATTCTGTGGGTGAGATTACATGTCTGACGATCGAAGGGGTTGTCATCAGACGTTTCTTTAGTGGGGCATTGCCCTGCATGTTGCTCAACTGGTGCTAGGGCGACAAGCCGCGGGGGGCGGCAGGTCGCTACGATGCTTGGGGACTAGCGGACGTGAAACTCTGAGAGGAGTTTGCGGGGAGAGCCAGGACGATGCATTCGGGTTAGAACTAGTAGATATCAGGGTCATTCGTTCAGAAGCTACCAGACTGGTTTTTGGGAAATTCAAGCATGGATACGAGAGAGATGTGAACTGACTGGTTGGCAGGTTGGCCAGACGGGTTGGGTACCCGGCCACTGTCTCGATACCCAGGTAGACTTCTCGCTCAGATTGAAACATCCATGGATACCTGCCTAGGTTACCTTACGGTAACGAAGTGATGGGATGGCGGATACAATGCTCTTCGCTTGCAGGGCTGGCCTAAATTCAAGTCCCATCCCTGTCAGAAGGGCTTCGCCGCGAGTCATACTGAACACGACGCACTCAACAACGATAGGTGTGATGGTGTTCAAAGATGTCTCATCAAAGGCGCTTTTGGTCACACAACAGATGGAAATGCACGCCATCAGTCCCTTGTGCTATGGCAGCTCCAATCTTTCCAATTTCGCAGCCAATTGGCGCGCTTGGACAGTTCCATCTGTTAACGCTGTTCTAGCGAAGAGAAAGAGCATAATGGCATTCCTGCCGCCTTCCCTTCAAAATTACACCGACCCCAGCATTTTATTCAGTGTTCGGTCTTCAAAGTACCACTTGGAGGCGTGCCCGAGTCAAATATGAGAACTGAGCCACTGGTAAAAGTAGGACATTCGCTGCCTTGTCAAGGCTCGCAATTCGCAATTCGCAATTCGCAATTCGATCTCGGACTTGCCCAGGCCTTCTCCGCGTCCGGTCGTGCGGTCTGTCGTCACCGCGGAGAGCGAGCTGCGACCAAGAACCCGGACCGCGGACCAAGCAGTATCTAGCATATAATGTGCTACATGATGCGGTAGTAGAGCCGACTCATCCATACATTCTGCCGGCTCGATCGCAACCGGTCAACATCGGCCGCCATCAAACGCCCTAGTCACCGTGCGGGATGGCACCGGGCTGCAGCTGACTAGACGAATCAGCGCATACCGTACGGGTCCTAACTTGCGGTCGGCGCGATTTACTACTCGACAGCCCGCATTTTCTCGGACTTTGTTATAGTCGCCGCCTCGATCGGGACCGATCAATCTTCCAGAACGCCAAGGCAATATGTCTCGCCTAATATCAATGCCGCGGGAGACCCGTGGCCCTGACAGCGGGGCACCAGTTCATCACTGCACTTTACCCAGCGAGCGGACGACCAGTTAGGCAATATCGGCCCCCGGCACCTACATATCTACCCTATCATCGGGTTTGGCTTGGCAGCCTGCAAGGTACCTCACAGGCTCTGCGCAATGCCAATATCCGGGATCTATCTATTTGCCCCTGGTTGCATATTGCCGCTCGAGATTGGGCGCTCCGCGAGGGTCCTCCGGGAGGCAGGAAACCGAAGAAGACGGGGTATGGATCGGACTAGTCGGACGGTTGCACAGAGGTCGTGTATAAGAAGCGGAGAGCTACGCTCGCCAACGCACTGCCAAGACTGATCTGCGAGCTTTCAGAACGCTATCTTACTCCCACGATGCGCTACCGTCTCCTATCAGCGTTGGTCGCGTCCGCGGCCGTCTCGGCGGTGAACGGTCAGGCCTCGGCTACCTACGACTACATCGTCGTCGGAAGTGGCCCTGGTGGTGGCCCGCTCGCCGCCAACCTGGCTAGGGCCGGGTACAAGACGCTGTTGATCGAGGCCGGTGGCGACGAAGGCGATAACCCGACGTATTCCGATCTCCAGAACTTCAACGAGGCCGCCAATGACGAAGCCAGCCGTTGGGATTTCTGGGTGAAGCACTCGGATGACCCGGCGCGAGAGCTCGCCTTCAAGCACACGACCTACGATACCGGTAATGGCACCTTCTATATCGGCACTAACCCGCCGCCGGAGGCCAAGCACCTGGGCATTCAGTACCCTCGTGCAGCCGTGCTGGGGGGCTGCGCCATGCACAACGGCGCCGTTTGCTCCCTGCCACAAGATGAGGATTGGAACTTGATCGTCAAAATGACTGGGGATTCCAGCTGGGAGGCGAGCAAAATGCGAAAGTACTACGAGGCTATTGAGAGAAACGACTACCTCGCTGCTGGCGATCCCACGCATGGGTACAACGGTAAGCTTTGATTTTGCACCGTTAGGTTCTTCCATGGTACTAACGATAGTATAGGATGGCTCAAGACTACGGCCGGAGATGTTTCGTGGGCCAAAAATGGCAACTTGACGGGAACAAAGATCCTGAAGGAGATGGCCAGATTGACCGGCCAAGACCCGGCCAAGGCAGCAGACCTTCTCAACAGTGACATTCTTGCCGACGACAAGAACCGCGACCAGATCACATCCCTCTACAACATGGTCCAGCACGCTGGAAAGGACGGCAAGCGCAGCAGCCCCAACAACTACATCCGCGCGACCCTGGCCGACGCCGCCAAGTTCCCTCTGACCGTCAAGCTCCACACTCTTGTGTCCAAGGTGCTCTTCACCAACTCGACTGGTATGGGTGCCGCCCCGCCGCGGGCCATCGGCGTTGAGGTTTTGGAGGGTGCGTCGCTTTACAGGGCCGACCCGAAGCATATTCGTGGCGCCAAAGCCCCCCCAGCAACCCAGATCTTTGCCTCCAAGGAAATCATCATTTCCGGCGGTGCCTTCAACTCGCCCCAAATCCTGAAACTCAGCGGAATCGGTCCCCGTGCTGAGCTTGAGAAGTTCGGTATCCCCGTCGTCAAGGACCTCCCTGGTGTCGGCGAGCGCCTTGCCGATAACTACGAGGGCTCGATCTTGGCTCTTAGCAACGCCCCCGTCGACCTCCCAGGCATCGCCACCCTCATCTTCCGGACCCCCAATGCCCCCACCAAGAACCGAAATATCTTCACTTGGTGCGGCGGCTTCTCTTTTGAGGGTTTCTGGCCAGGCTTCCCTGCCTACTACGGACCCAACCAGTTCACTTGCGCCATGGTGCACATCGGCCCCAAGTCGCAAGCCGGCTACGTGCGCCTCACCTCGGCTGACCCCTTGGATGTCCCTGACATCAACTTCCACTTCTTCAAGAATAACGGTGATGCCGACCTCCAGGAACTCGTCTCGGCTGCCAACATCCTTCGCGAGACGTGGAAGGCTGCCGGCGCCCCTGCTGCCCCCTTCACCGAACTGCACCCGTGCCCTGGCGAGCTGGGCAAGAGCGCAAACTGCACGGTTGCTGCCCAGGCGGAGTTCTTCAAGACGCAGGCTTATTCCCACCACGCTACCTCGACATGTGCGATTGGCGCCGATAATGACAAGCTGGCGGTGCTGGATTCCAAGTTCAGGGTTAGGGGTGTGAATGGCCTGCGTGTTGTTGATGCGTCCGTGTTCCCGGTTGTGCCGGGCGCGTTCCCCGTGCTGCCGACTATGATGTTGAGTCAGAAGGCGACGGAGGATATTCTGGCTGACGCGAAGAAGGCCTGAGCTGGGGGCTGGATGCAATTGATATTTGGACAGATAAAATATTTGCTAGGTCGTAGTAAATTCTGAAGTTTGTAGCTAAAGTACCAGAAACTGAAATAGGTAATTGCCAAGTACCACTTGTGTGGCTGAAAAGCATCGGCGTATCGGTCTGGCTTGAAAACTCCCTCACTATCCCTCAACAAGCTGAGCAGCGTCCTGCGCGACGTGGAAGACCAATTTTCTTTTCCAATTTTTCAGTTACACATGAAGACATGGAGGCACCTAGATATCGAAATACGCGACTACAATGGGGTATTAAAAGGGAGGTTCATTTGCAATCCCACACAACCTTGATTTCATCCCGGATTTCCGACGTGAATGCGTATAATCGGACTCCGTAGGTAGGTACAGTTAAATAGTAGTAGTATTAGAAAATAATAACAGATACCCAATTAAGCAAACCTTGCAATATAGACTTTGCAAACATAAATACCTTAAAAGATAAATCGCAACATGCCGAACCCCTTTGACCTGCAATTCGCTTTTCAGCAATAAAGCACCCAGTTACCGGTAACGCCGAAAGAGACTGGCACGGAGAGGCTTGACGGGTTTGACTTCCTTCTGGGCATGTTCCGCTTGCGGTTTTTGGGTGGAGCTGGGGTTGCCCAGCTTGGGAGTAATGCTTCGCGGAGAGTCGTTGGCTGTTTCCGCTTCTTTCAGGGTCTCGTGGGAAGGGGATGGGCGGGCGGTCGCCTTCGTTTGGGATTGGGCAATCCTCTCGGTACTCTTGGAATATGCGTGGCGCAGAATTTCAAGAACTTTCTTATCAGCCACGTTCTCGCCCACATCAGCCGCCAGCTGGCCATTTTTGTCTTTGATGCAGGCGTCAGCTCCTCTATCCAGGAGCAGCTGGATCGTCGCGAGACTGGCTCCTCCTCGCACTGCAGAGTGTAATGCTGTTGAGCCGCTGGTGGTCAATTGATTGACCTCTGCACCGTGATCTAGGAGGAAGCGAACCATGCGTTCATGGCCTTTAAATGCGGCGTTAATCAAAGGGGATAAGCTGTTTTGGTCCAGCTTGTTGATATCGACTCCTGCCTCGAGAAGTACCCGAGCAACTTCAACATGGCCCAGGGCTGCGGCAACATTGAGTGGTGTGCGTCCATCTCCATCTTCGCTTCTGGGGTTGGCGCCATTATCGAGAAGACGCTGCACTGTATCCGCATCATCGTATCTTAAAGCCCATGGTAGTGGTGTCCAACCAGTCTGCTTTTGCTTCTCCCAGCGATTTGGGTCGTAGCTAACTTCATGGAGTTTATCCCAGGTCTGTTGCGCAGCTATGCGCTCTGCATTGCCTTTGTTCCTCTTTTCCCTCAACTGAGCTCTTTCGGTCTCTAAACGATGCACAGTCAGTGAAAAGTCACTTTGCTTGGTGGCTAGGTCCTGCCGCTCCTGTTGCAGCTTTCGTATTTTGGAGTCGAGTTCCGCCAATTCGGCGTCAATCTCCTTCGATCGGGCGACCGCGTTTCTTGTTCGCTGAGATAGTGCATCGTACTCTGTTTTGGACATCTCCAGGTCCCGAAGAGCTCTTGTTATCTCAACGGCGGCGTCAATGGTCCCCAACTGCACGGTAATGTCGACTGTCTTTGTTGGTTCCCCCGCCATTAAGTTCAGCTTAATGTTGAATATGCACGGCCTCGCTGCAACTGATTCAAGCGAGATTTCCAGATCCAGCAAGTCGTTACTGGCGCTTGTCCTCCCGAAGGCCGGGCCGCCCCAGGACCGGAAATTTTCCTGTATCTCTGACATGGCAGTCTCTCTCGAGCATATGGCCATATGAGTCTTGGATTGGACTTGAGAAGAGGCGCTGAGTTCCAGGACTAAAACGAAGTCTTTTGAGTCAGCTGTGCGATGACGAAATCGTGCCGTTATCCTGAAGGTGGACGCAGCTGTGGAGCGTGCCATGATGAGGTTTTGCTCTTCGTCCCAGCATGACCGGGGCTCGACACATATCAACTTTAGACCAAGGCGTGCAAGCTCGTCTTCATCGTATTGAAACCCGAGACCTGGAGGTGGCTCTAGTTTGAAGTCGTTTTTGATGTGTATCGATTTCGTCGGGACATCGGATCTCAAACAGAGCACCGATTGCAATTCGCTCGGTCTCAGGTACTCGTCAGATGAAATACTCATAGATTCAACAAGCGGGATGGAAACCACAGTATTCGGTTCATTCTCCGGACCGCAGTTGAGCATCCCTAGCCAAAGCCCACTGGGGTCCCCAGCGGTGAGAAGTGGCAAGTGAATCTGAACACTCCCATGGGAAAACCCGACGAAATCCGAAGTTTTGGGGTCTTTTCGCAAGACGATATGTCCAGAATTGACAAAGTCCGTGGGGGTGGCGGCCAATATTCTCCCCGGGGTGACTGAAGCACGGTCGACAGGGAGAAGTTCTCTCGTTTCACCAACTTGAAGACCCCAGGCCAAGATGGAGTGGTCCGGTGTTTCCTTCATTATCCCCTCTTGAAGTCGGAGGAAAGCCTTCTCTCCACCCTCGCCGTAGATCATAGGCATAGCGATTCCGAAGATTCCGAGAAGCGAATATGACATGTCCTCCTTCCTCTTCGTCTGCCTTTTCGCGGCCCAGGACATCCGCTGTGCAACGCTTGTGTTGCGCAGTGGGACAACTCCCTTGAGAACCTCCCTCGGCACGCCGGTAATGCCCTCAATAACGGCAGCGAGGTTCCGTTTGGTACCGAGCGACGTCCAACCTGAGCTGTAGAAATTCAGCTTCTCTGGTGCGAGGAGCTCCTGAAGGGTCCACCCTCTTTGGAACCAGCGGCTGGAGCAAAACTTGGAATTCGAGGCCTTGGGGTCATCATGGGCGGGAACGTCAGACAGGTAGGCGTAGCACACCTTGGCTTTCTGATACCAGCGAAACATAGAGTTGATGGCTTCACCGAGCTCCACCGAATCCCTTTTGTCGATGCAGCAGGTATCCATCCAGACGTATGCATGGCCGTCCTGCTTCGCCTGTTCACAGCTTCCGAGAAGCTTGGTTGAGCCAATACCGGGTTTGTTGTTCCCATTTTCGACGTCAAGAAAGCTAAGCTCCTCATTGTCGTCTCCCCAAGTGTGGGACACAATCGCATAGTCCGGAGCCTCGTCGTCAAGGTTGAGGAACATCTCGAACTGGAGCGTCTTGGCATTGATCAGGCGCATCTTGGCGGCGTTGCGGGAGTTCTAGAGGCGGGCGGTTCCGGACGACGATGTCACGAAGCCATCGCGGAAGGCCGAGATGGCGATGCTCGGAACACAGGAGGCGGGAAAAAAGAGAAGAAGAGCACGCGATCATGCGGGGGAAATCGGGTGAAGCGAACCAAGCGACCCAAATAGAGACCTGGTCAGATGAAGCCACAATCCATCCCCGCCTATCAAACCCCATGAACTGCCAGCGATGTGGGGGTATCCCACCACACTTTCCACAAACACCGTCGCCGACGGCTGCCCGGTTGCCTGACGTCGGTCGTTGTGAGGGGGAAATAGGCCACCATTTGCTGTTCAAAAGCTGCAGGCGCACACACTGCCTCCGCGTCACCGTGACCAACACCAGGACGTGATTTCGTTCGTCCCGATGCTGCAACAGGACCCTGATATGCAAGAGTGCTGCATTATGGGAATGCGCTAGACAGGCTTAGATTTCAGGGGTCGTGGCGGGAAAACGGAGGAGGTCATGTCCAGTTTTCACCGCGCCCAGCGACACCTGTGCAACAACAATCCAACATGCTTCGCTTTTAATTACCTATTAACCACTCAAAGCGCTGTATCTCAGCATTAATCTCTGTCTTCAAACCTTTGTTTTCCAATTTCCCTTCACCCTTCTTATCCGCGCCAACTTCGCCGCGACCATAAACACCGTTCCCACCAGCATCAAAACTCCAGCATACACCTGCGCCCCCTGATAGCTGCCCCCCGAAGAGGTGATAATTGCACCCGCAATCGGTGGCCCAACCAAGGTCGCGAAGCTATTGATCGAAAACGCCATCCCCAGTCTGATACCGGCCTTCCGAAGATCGGGCGTCAGACTGCTCAGCCCAGCAGGGAACAAGCTCTGAATGCCACCGGCTGCCATTCCGTAGAAGACAGCCCAGATGTAGAGGCCGGTGGCGGATTTGACGGCCATCCAAGACAGGATACACGCTCCTGCGATGATGGTCGTGGGAATGAAAACGGTGATGGGACCGAACCGATCAGCGAGGTGGTTTGGTAGTAAACGGCCAGGAAGGCCCATACCGTTGAGCACCAGCAGCAGATTCAGACTATCGGCGTAGCCCATGCCGATGACGTTCCGGCTGTACGAGGCGATGTAATAAAACCCGAAGAATACGCCGAGGTAGCACTGCAAGACATCGTCAGTTTCCCCTCGCAACAACCGAAAAGCGCGAATACTACTCACTGCAAAGCTCCCCAAAAGATAGAACGTATACTCCCACTCTTTAAATGCATCCAGATCCAGCCACGGCCCGCTCCTCCTCGGCGCCATCCTCGGCTTCAAAAAGACATTACACGCCACGAGCGTCGCCAGCTGCAAGAACCCAATTGTCCTCATCGTCCACGCAAACCCCACCGTCGGCAGCATCTGCCTCGCCACCGACGGAAAAACCAGTCCGCCCGTGGCACTCCCGCACGCAACAATGCCAATCGCCAACGACCTCTTCTTGCTAAAGTACGTCGACGCAATGGCCATGCTCGGGCAGAAGAGAAACCCGTTCCCTAAGCCCTGACATACACCCTGCGCAAGAAATATCTGCCAGTAGCTGCCGTCTGCGAAGGAGGAAGCGAAGATTCCCAGGAGCTGCAGGACGGTGCCGAACATGAAGACGGGGCGGAAATAACCCGCGTCGGTAAGGCGGCCAGTGAGGGCGCCGATGAAGAAGAGCAGGAAGATCTGGAACGAGCCAATCCAGCTGATATCGGCGGGTGGGCGGTTGAGAGAGGTGGTGTAGTAGGCCTGGAAGACCCCGAAAGAGTTGATGAAACCCCATGTGTTCATAACAACGAAGTGGGCGCAGGCAACTGAGATGAGGTTAGTGGCCTGGGTATCATGTGACGGGAAAAGGGGTCGGATGTCATGTACCTGCTGTCCATGCTGCTAAACCCCCATCCGGAGGTGGGCCGGGAGCTATCGACCTGACGCTCGTGCGAGTGAGAACACGACTGATCACACGAGATAGGCCGGTCCCGCCGCTCCTTCCGTCGTGGTCGTTGTCGTCGTCCCTCGATGTCGGCAGCTCAACTTCCTCGGCGTCTTCGGCCTCCTCATCGTGGCTCTCCTCCCCCATATCCTTTTTGGATTGCTTTTCGACATCCTCATGTATGGATATGCGGCGACTGATGCGTTCTTCTTCGCTCTGTCGCGGTCCATTCTGGGCGCCTCCCGTGGAGGGCAATGACTCCGCCATCGGCAAGTAGGTTCAGTGGCGGCGTCAACCACGAGATGTAAACCCCTGAGAGTAGTCCACGGGGTGTAACAAAACAACAATGACTTGGTATTAGGTTTAAATATGCAGCGACAAGACAACCAGTCAACAACAATCAAGAATGCGCACCGCTCCGATTTCAAAACGTTTTCCGCGAAGCGGAAGAAGAAAGAGTCACAATTCACTTGAAAATCATTTCGGGCGAAATCGCAGCGATGGCGTTCGCCCGAACTTTTTAAAGTTTCCCTCTTTCCCCCCTGGGGAAAGGTTTTGTGGGTTTTGGGGATGGAGACATCAGCAAGGGCGCGAGCCGATGGCTCAATGCGGCCACGCTACTGCCACCACGCCGTCATCTCGCGTCTGGGAAAGAGAATGGGCACCGAAACCGCGGTCGTATCAATTACTAAAGTCGCCCACACTGAACCCGCTAGGTGTTTTTGTTCTCCCGCAGTATGACAACGCCCCCTCGTACAGGCTTTGTCAAGCGAAGGCTCTTGGCGCCGCGGAAAAGGACCAAACTCGGAGCCTGGGTTCGGGAAAATCAGCATCGCAAGCACGCACACAGCGCTTCATGGCGGGCTTGGCAGCATGTAACCTGTCGGAAAGGTACCTGCCACCCGGAAGCGATGCAAAAAGAGTTATTCCCGGTCGGCCCGCTCCCCAGCATTACGATGGGACCAACCATGGCGCGGGAAGAGTACCCACCTGACGATACCGGAGGTGGATTTGATTGTATTCCATAGGGCGTGCCCCATCCGACGTCGCGTTGAATAATGGGAGGTGTGGGATATATGGAATCTTGTTACCAGGGGAAAAGTCGGTGAGCCCGTGACTTTGATAGACCCTGCTGAGTCACGGAAGACGTTCTTGGACGCTATCGTCGTATAGTAATCAGAATTGAGCGAACAGTCACCAGTGCTCCACCTTACGTCCGCATACTACCTATCCCATTTAGTAGCTATCCCTCTGCTCCAGGATAACGTTGTGACAGCGAGAGGTTCATGTCAATTTACACGAAATTTGAGATACTTCTTGATCTGGCGCTGCACCAAATCTTTGGCGGACCTTTTCTTATTAACAAGGTATCCCGCTTTGTTGTAACTTTGAGTCGCAAGGGGAACACTTTGGTGTAAGAGAACACCGCATCCATCAAACTTTGCACTTTGCACACAAACATGCGCGCGAGGACCTGTGCGGCAATACTATTTATTGAAGCTGCCCCCTGCCGCCAGCAAGTAATGTACAGAGAGTTCCAGAGATGCTCCCCTATTAAGTTGCCCACAAAAAGATCCCACCTCATCGACTCGTCTCCTTGACACGTCCCAGTACATGTTTATGTAGAAAGATCATGGCCTAACCTTGGGTCTATCTGGCCTCCAACTCTTGATGACAAAATTGTGGGCTGCTAGAAGACCTTGTGGACTCTAGCAACCGCGAAACCATGCAGATGTTCGTCGACAAATTCCCCCGATAGGGTACGTGACAAATGAAACAAAACCTTTGCCGGCAAATGGTGCGTCGGCGATACGAGATCATTCCATGACCTCCAGATTAACGGCGGTTGATATGGCGGCGGCGTGACGACCAACGAAAGAGGTTCCTGGACCTCCCGCCAGAAACGCGCATGATGGTATTGGGCACCTGAGCTCTGCAAGAAGCAGCCGCACAGTCATTGTCTGTCCAGGCAATCTGCAAGTCATCGCCCCACCATGTTTGTGGCTGACCTCCAACCGTCAAAGTGATGTTGATCGCGGTCAAGTTGGTGAACGTGACAGCGGCGGCCGAGTCAAGAAGCTGGTGACGGAGGGTGCAGTTTGCGTTTTCAGGGCAGGCTGATACCTCGAAGGTTCGGTTGGCTTGGAGGACTTCGTCAACGCCGTTCCACTGCAGACCCCTGATGTCGAAGACGCAGGGAAGATCGGTCGAGTTGCATCCAAGGCCGATACCAATGAAGTTGAAGCGCATGCACGGGTTCTCGCGGAGTGCAGCGAGGCCGACTTGGGCAGCAGGAGATACCGAAGTGTTGTACTGAACCATCTGTGTGCCCGAGGAAGGTTCGTATCGAGAGCTCGGTGGAGGAATGACGCCGAATCCATTGGAGAAGTAAAAGCGGTGGTAAGGGAAAGGGATGGGCTGCGCAGGGAGGCTGTTCGACTCCGTTTCGTTTACAACCTGAATAGTAGGGATATCGTCAAACTGTGCATGGTCAGATACAAATTCCCCAAACGAAAGATCAGAGGTACATACCTGGAAGACGACTTCTCCCCTATCACCCGCGGCACCGCAGGTTGCAGATGGCAATCCTGAGGTTACTGTTGAGTTGGGAGCTGCACTGGTCTCTGGGCCGACCGTGGACGTTGGCGCTGGGGGAAAGGCCGGGGACGATGTAAGGAGAACTCCCGAAGACGTGGTTGTGCCATTGAGAGGCAAAGCACTTGACGCGGTGGAACCAGGAGGAGAAATCGGGGCTGCTGTAGCTGTAGCATTGCTCGAAACAGGGGTTTGAGAAACTCCCGACGTGGCAGTGTTGCTAAGTGCAGATGATGACTTGGTTGAGTGGCTCACTGAAGATTGTGTGGCAAGAGGGGCAGTAGTTCCATACCCTGGCACTGGGTTTCCGTACCCCTCAGCAGTCGATGTGAACTCGTAACCGCGGAAGGAGGAGGTGTCCGAGACAAAAGTGTGTGCATGGGCATGGAGCTCTGTTTGGGGTGGAGGGAATTCGTCCGATGATGGGGCCACGATGCTTGGCTCCTCCGTGGTGCTGATTGGGGCGGGACCGATGGATTGGCCAGCTGGTTCAGCGGCACTCTCTGAGGTTGCCGCGCTTGGAATCGACGAAGTCGTGATGGGCACAGAATTGGTGATTATGGGCGGGGCCTCGTTGCTCGTGGGGGAGGTTTGAGAGGACTCAGTGCATGAACTGGACGAGGAGGTTCCAAAGGGATCGGTGCCGCTCAGAGTAGACAGCAGCGTGATAACCGAGAACCGAACCGATGTCGTGGTGGGGTTGGAGCTTTTCGAGGACCGGTACCTTGTCGAAAGTGTCGTGCAAGTACTATCAGTGGAAGACCCAGTTGGCCAAAGGGTAATCACAGAGGGAGTTGCACCGCCTGGTGAAGTTCCCATGGCATCAGTGTTTGACTCCGCCGCAGAACCTTCGCCTTCAAGACTGCACGAGGCTGTCGGGGTGACAGACGTCGCAAGCGTCGTGGGCGAAGGCCATATCGTCAAGACAGAAGGCGAGGGAGAGGCGGAGTTGGAATTTGGGTCAATCGTCACAATGATCGGCGAACCTGAAGGAAACTGGGACCCATAAGAGCCAGATGGCAATATTGTGATGAATTGAGGCGACTTCAGTGAGGCGGATGCGGGTCCTGTGCCAAGAGCACCTGGCGTAGTCGTCAACGTCAGTGTGGTAACTCCCCCGGCGGGCGCGGCCGCCGAAGTAACAGGAAGATTTGTCGTGTACGTTAGGACCGTCGGCCCGATGCCGTATGCGCTGGAGACTGTGTAGGTGACCACAACTGGCGTGACAGACACCGTGGGTGCAGTCGTGGAAGGCGGGACAGAGGTAGGGGTGACTGTGATTTGGGTAGTGATTTGAACGACAGTGAACTGGCCTGATCCGATGGGAAGTGTTTCGGTGAGTGTGAGGTCAGAAACCACGACGGTTTGCTGGCCAGGTGCTGTGGCCGATGCGCCGACAGACTGGGTGACCGTTAATACTTGGGCAGCTGAAGATGAAAGTGTTCTGGTGACAGAAGCAATCGGTCCCTCGCTAGGAATAGTCAAAACCAGGGGAGCACCAGAGGCAGGGGTGATTGTAATGACGTGACCGGGAGTTGTGCTTTCCGATGCCGAAACCAAAGAAGGGCCCGTGGTTGTTGTGCTCGGATGGCTCACTGAGGCAGTCTCAGTGCCGACAGGGACGGTAAGGGTGACTGGCGAGCCTGATGCTGGAGTGATGGTGACAACAGTGACACTGGCGCCGCCTCCGCCAACTGGGGTTGATACATCAGTGAATGCAGGGACGCCGGGATAGCCGTCCGGAGTCGTCTGGGAGTTTGCGGGAACCGTGAGTGTAAGAGGTGAACCTGACAGCGGAGTAATCGTGATTACGCTGACGCTGGGCGAGTTTCCTGACGGCGAAGCCGAAGGCAAGCTCTTTGTGACAGTGAAGACAGCTGGCTGGTTGCTTGGTGATGCTGAAGAGCCAGCGTTTCCGGAAAAAGTGACAACGGTTGATGACCCGAAAGGGAGGGGAATGGTGACAACCGTAGGGCCTGATCCCAGACCGCTCGGCGATCCACCTGGTGTCAACGTTGGGGCAGCAGTCTGAGTGACAGTGACAACAACGGGTGACCCATTGACTGGCGTGACGGTGATGACGGTTGTCGCTACACCCCCATCAGGGCCGTAACCCGGAATTGCGTTTGTTGGCTGTGGTGTTGAGACGGCCGTTCCGCTCGGAGTGTAGGTGACGACAACAACTGGGCCACCCGAGACAGTGGGGAGTATCGTGAGCGTCACTGGAGTAGCTTCACCCGACTGTGGCAAAGTAATGAGACTCGATGCTGGGACAGTGAGTGTTTTCACGGTCGGACTTGGGGTGTAGGTGACAACAACTGGCGTGCTGGAAACGGTACCGACAGTGACGGTGATCGGCGCGAGTCCGCCGGGTGCTGGGCTGGGCGAGGTAGACGAAGTGAGCGGGCCGCCGTAGCCAGAAGGCGAAAGGGGAGCTTGAGGTGCGGATGTCTGAACCGTATATGTTACCGTGTACGGCGATGGCGTACCGCCGGATGCGGCCGGGGCCGTGAAAGTGACGACTACAATCGACCCAGTTTGAGAAGCCGATGTTCCGAGTCCTGGGCTGCTTGGCGTGGGAAAAGATGTTTCAGATGGAGAAATGCTCGAGCCGCCGAACGCCGGAACTGTGACTGTGAAGACGCTTGGCGGGCTCCCTTGGGATCCAGGCACAGTGACTGTGATGACTTCCGACTGACCATTGGGGGTTGACGATGTCAGACTTGACTGCCCTGCCGATGGTTGCGGGGAGGTGACGCCCTGGGGAACTGTGACGGTCACGATGCTAGGCTGACCATTGTTGCTCGATAGGAGGGTGGTTGCAAGCCCTGCCGACGGCGTCACGGAGATTGTGGCCAAAGGAATGGTGAGAGTAACCGTGCCTGGTTGACCACCTGGCCCGATTCCAGATGAGTCTTGCGGTATGGTGACAGTGACAATTGTTTGCTGTCCGGCAAAGGGCAACGTCCCCGAAGCGCTGGATGCCGATCCACCCTGACCGTTTGAGCCTGGCGCTGAGGTCGTGGCCGCTGGGACAGTGACTGTGACGGAAGTGATCACGGTTCCTTGTCCCACAGGGATCGTCACCGGAAAGACAGAGACTGTTGCGACAGGCTGGGTAACCGTAAGGACACCGGGCTGGCTAACCGAAGGAGTCCATGCTGGCCAAGTGATTGAAGGCCCGAAGGTCATTGTGAAGACACCAGTATAACCGGAGGTTGTTCCATGCGGGGTGACAGTGTATGTGACGAGCTGGATAGACGGCGATGAACTGCAGGATGAGCTAGTCGTCGCGACCGGTGGTGTCGCACTAACGAGAGACCCAGTGACAGTCGGGGAGATGGCTCCAGTAACTGTAACAGTGGCCAGCTGTCCGGGATTTCCAGAGCCAGGCATCCATGACGCACCCGGTGAGGGAAACGAACCAGGGCCAATTGTGACGGTCGCCGTGTGTGGCGTCGGGAAACCCGCCTCAGATCCAAGGGTAAACGTGACGGTGGTAATCGCCCCATTGGCAGCAGATGAACCCACATCGGGTGACCCGGACAGAGGGATTGTGATCGTCTCAATCGTCTTAGGAAGCCAGTTGGACCCGGAACTAGTAACGCCGCTCGATGGAGCGGGAACCGGAATGGTTGTAGTAATGACCGACTGCTGAGAATTGGTGAAGGTAACTGTGACGACGGGACCGGCAGTAGCACCGGGGTTTCCAGGAGCTGTGATAACTGTAGACCAAGCACCCGGGCTTCCGGAGGCCGGGACAGTGACAGTAAGTACCACCGTGGCTGTGTTGCCGGGCCCTTCGGGGATCGTGACAGTGAGGACCGAGCTAGCAGAATTCACCGGAGGAGCTGGGACAGTCACAGTGACCCCGGATGTTGGGACATCTGGGACGAGAGGAATTGTGACAGTTGCTCCCGAGCCAGGGACACCTGGCGTCTCAGGAACTGTGACGGTGACGAGAGACACAGCCGAGTTTCCATTCCCTGGGGAAGCAGTGACTGTAGCTCCGGGGGCCGGAGAGGCGCCCGAACCACGAGGGACTGTGACTGTGACGACTGGGACGGTGATGGTACTCTTGGGAGGGAATGGCAGTTCCGTGGATGTAATCGATGGTAGTTCTGTGAGCGTAACGGTGACAACAGGAGCAACACCAGAGGAACCTTGGCCGATCGAGAGAAGTGTGTCGGATGAAGTGCATGTCGAAGATTCAAGACCAGAGGCTGCATCGGCAGAACCAGAAGACAGACCGGGATCAGCTGGGGCAAGGGTGACCGTAACAACAGTTGCTGGTCCGACGGGAGCAGTTGGGGTAGTTTGAGCGACAGTAACAATGACGGTTGCTTGCTCCGTGGTAGTGCTTGTGCACGTAGAGTCGGTTTCAAGAGGCATCCCAATCCTTTAGCAGGAGTCAGTACCTCGGGAGCGAAAGTGAAAGCGGAAAAGGGAGCCTGGGAGTTGGCTTCCGCGGGCTGATACTTACATGGAAGGCAAAGCTACGGCCGAGGTGACCCGGGCTATGCCCGCCAGGGCCCCAAGCGACGCGTAAATACGCATCTTGGCGTGGTGTTGACGAACCTCAAGTCAGAGATGTTGAATCGGCCTAATGCAACTTTCGGAGTGCTGAATACTGAAGCGAACGGATGAACTTAGCGTCAAGCCGAAGTGACAAGACGACAACGCCAAATGACTGACTGGAAAGAAAAAGGATAGACTGGGACGTGTCTGTGTCGAGTCTCAGGAGGACGAGGTCGAAGAGGAGAAGGAAGATGATCGAAAACCGGGGGGAATCGCTTGGTTTTGTTGGGAACGACAAAGACTGGGATCAGGCTGCCTGGAGATTCCTGGGAAGGAGGAAGCTGGCGAGTCTGTTGCGGTGTGACGACAATTGCCTCATTGTGAGGAAGGGGGGCATGTGCTGGCCTCTGTTGTTGGCTGGGAGGCACTGGGCGGAGGCTTCGAAAGGAAGGCACCTATCCGTCACTGGCGAATACGTCGCAAAAATGGTTCGATAATGATAGCTTACGCTCGCGCCTTCCGTACTTCAATGCCGCAACCCGAGAAGCCCACATCACTCAAGGGAAGGCAGACAGACGACACAGAGTCAACTACGTAATAGAACGACGGACATGGCAGTGGTTGAGGATCTTCCCCGCTCATGTCTTTCCCCATGGCTGCCATTGCTCAAGCTCCCGAATGCAGGAATACAAACTGATACTGAGAGGTAAATGCACTTGGCAGCCCAGACCTGCGGGTGTCCATGGTTTGTGCCCCTCATGGAAGTCGTTCCTCTCCCCCTTCCTCCACAACCAGGGACCTGAGATACCAAAAAGGTACCAGATGACAACCTGTGCGGGCGGAACGCTCTGCGACTTCCTCCAGTGGTTCAATCCATGCCCAAAGAGGACCGCGACCCTCGAAGGATTTGGCCCGGCCGTCCACTTGCTGCTCTCGTAGGAACTCCCAGGAACGGCGAAACCCGTCTGCCCGAATAACAGGAGGTCGGTCCCTGCTCAGCCCCATCCATCCCCGCCGATAGCTGCGAAAGTCTTCGAAAAATGGAAGCAGGTCTCTCATGCAACTTCCCCAGAAGGGTCCCGAGCAGCTCCAGCTTCCAGACTGTGGAAAGCAACTTCCATGCTGCTTCTACCTGAGACAGGAGGGCACCGATGTGCGACAATCAACTGCTACGATGTCACTGCGTCGCCTTTGTTCATGAACGCAGGCAAAACTAGCATCTTCGAGGAAAGCTGCGCGCAGCCTGGGATGGTGATATGTGTATGGAGGCAGTGGCCTACAAAAGTTGTGCTCCAGACTTAGACCAGGTCATCGTGATACACAGGCTCATCCAGATTACCCTGGGACACGTGATCTTCAGCGGTTATCGGTCTTCCGACCTGAACCCTTGCCCGCTCCTCGATTCTAACCGCCCATAGAGCGGCGCCAGCAGTCGAGGTCAATAAGAAGAAAAAGTTGAGGATGGGGATGAGCTCAAAAATCATGGCTACGGTCCCAAACCACAGGTATTCCCATGATCTGAGACTCAGCTCCTTCTTGATAGCCTTCTTGTCCAACCCCTTAAGCTTGAACCATCTGTGATGCGAAAGTTTTCCAAGACGTGCGCCGGTGATCATGATAAACGCGGGAGTGCCGACGAAGGGAATGAGGTTTAGTGGAAGAAAAAAGATCAACTCGGCGATCTGCGTTAGACTCCAAGGTTGGTATTCAGCCCGTGTAGTCGGCTTTCCTAGCATCTTGACTGGGTTCGGTGCATCGAAGAAGAGGATACGCTGGGGCGCGACGAGATCGGTGAGGCCCTTGTCGATCAGGGTGGCCTAGAGGGAAGTGTTAGCAGAGCCCGGAAGCAAGTCACCATCCATAAATCGGCGGGCCGACTCACGTCAAACACATCAACGCGGCATTCGTCTACGAAGAAGCCCTCGAAGATGCCCTGGATTACCACAAGACCCTCCCCAAGCACCAACACGGTCGCGTTGATCCAGGCCCCTGCCCATCCATGGAAGATCGCCAAAAACGCGAGCTGAGGTAGGAATGCAAAGGTAAATAGGATAAAGTACACTAGAAGGGAGATGATAGACAAGGGAAGCAGTCGCCCAACAAAGAGCGGGTAGAAGTAGGGGCGGCGAAGAAAATACCAGACGCCTTTAATCGGATAGTAGGCAGACTTTGCGGCGCGGACAAGATAGCTTGCCGGACGCGCAAGAAGGACACGGCGCGCCTGCTGGCTTGTGGGCTCTGTCTGTGAGGGCATCGCGAGGTGTGTTGTTGGTAGAGCACTGAAGCGCTGCGAAGAGCAAACAATCGCGAAGTATTGAGGCCGTGGCCGTTCCCCTCCTCGAATTGCGACGACGTTGACGCGGCCCCGCTTTACAATCCAAGGAGCTTGGACCACCTGCCTACTCTCAAATGATGTCACTTCCTCCAGGTGTTCGTGACGAGGACGTTTAGGGGTCACCAAATAAACTGCCATCCATCCGCTTTGATCCCGCCGAAGTCCAAATCTGATTCCCGGTCATGGGAGCCATCGTTCTCTTCAATCCGTGGAGCCTACAGGTAGCGCTCACAACCATGGTAGATACTTACGAAGGCTCGGGCCAAAAGAAAGTGCCATTTATCTCCGTGCGAAAATGCATTCATGGAATCCTCGCACGGTCCTGAGTTGGAACGGTAAGGCCTGGGCTTATCAAATCACAGGCCCTTTTAACATGCGGCGAGGGCTTTTCAGAATGCAGGAAGGCCTATTCAATATGTATGTAAGTGTTATCATAGTAGGAGATGGCCTAGCATAAAGAAAGCTATGGGCGGTCTTTTGGCCCGAGCCTCCGTTCACGGTCGCAGAACGGCGAATCTGAGCAGCACCGTGGAAATTAGCTGTCAGAGCAAGATACCTACCTAACTACCAGGGAGTTAGGGGGCTCAGGTCTCCCCAACAGAGTTGACGTCCAATGCCAGCACGAAATGGAAGCCCAACCACGGAGATTTCCCAGGGGTGATTATCCGGCAAATATCGAGCATGCTGATGAGAGATATTTGTCATTGCGTGCATCGCAGCTGTTGTCGATCTGTCACGCTGAAGTCCCTTCGTAACGCTGACTAAGACGTGCCGGGTAACCCAACAAAAAGATGCCTGGAAGGAGCGCCCCATCTTCCGCGATTCACTTCGGATTGAGAGTCGGGCTCGCTTGAGATTCTAAACTTGCATTGCTGTGGCCAGGCATAGATAATTTCGGTATCGCTGAGGCCCCTGAACAGAAAGCACTGTTCTCAAGGGCGCAGCAGAGATGGAACAAATGGACCTTAAAGGAAATCCGGCCGGCGAGATCACAACATCGGAACAGAAGAAGAGGAACCGGATTAGGTTTTCTTGCACCCACTGCCGACAGAAGAAGTAAGCATCAACTTGGCTACCAGGAACCCGTCTGGGGCGCCCCGGGCATTTCTGGGTCGCCGTCTAACCCGCGCCTCCCTTTGTTCTGCGTGCTTCGACCACAGTTGCACATCGTGTCCAGGGTTCTATCTGACAAGCGGCCAGGTTGAAGTGCAATCGGCAGTCACCATGCGACCAATGCGAGAAACGAGATATCGTTGCGGAGTGTCAGTTCATCCCGTACGAGACCAAAGCTCAGGGCTCGAAGCTACCTCCGCCACCGTCAACATCCGCTTCCATCGTTTCCCGCATGAAGCCCCAAATGGGCCAACCTGCGTTGCAAGCTCGTTTGAAACACCTCGAGCACCTAGTCCAGGTTCTCAAGTCACAACGTCGGGACCCTGTGGAAGATGCCCCAGACGATGAAGAACTCCCTGCCGAACTCGTGTGGTCCAGCGCCAGAGCAGGCCTGAGTGCAAACGACCAACGTTATGTCGACGCTGCTAACTGGGAGTCCATTCTCGACGATGTGAGTTTCCACATGTGCCCCCTGTTGTGGAAAAAGTCTCTCTGATCTAATACCGTGTAACTCCAAGATCACAGTCCTCACTCGTGATCTGAAAACCCACGAAGGCGCCCCCGAGCCCTACGATCAGGTAGATATTCCCGCTGTTGGAGGGCCGATCCTGCTCGTGGGTGGTTTCCCTCGTATTAGCGTTGCAGAGGCGGTTTCTCTTCTCCCACCTCGGACTCTGGTCGACAGATTGATCGCGCGATTTTTCGAAGTGAAGGAGCCCGCTTGGGTTATTTTCCACATCCCCACGTTCATGAAAGACTACAAAATCTTCTGGGACAGCCCTCTCGATGCCACCCACACCTGGGTTGGCTTGCTGTTTGGCATGTGTTCCCACGGAGCTATGTATTTCGATATCGCAGGCCAGGAGCTTCCTGGTAATTTCGGTAGTGCTTCACTCGCATTCGAGGAGTACAAATACCGCGCAGCGCAAAGCCTTACCCTCGCCGATTATACTACACCGGGAAGCTACAAAATCCAGGCCATGCTACTGTACTTTGGGACCGAGTACCTACGTCGGCACGACTTTATCTTGGGCACGTCGACTGTTCTCGCCGTTATAGTTCGACTGGCCGTACATATGGGCATGCACCGGGACCCAAAACACTATCCAAACATGTCGCCGTACGAAGGAGAAATGCGAAGAAGGATTTGGCTTCTGTTATGGCAGATTGACGTTCAAGTTTCGTTCCAATTTGGCGTCCCCAGCAATATTCATCCAGGTTGGTACGACACTGAGCCTCCAAGAAATTTGCACGACGAGGATTTCCACGAGAACATAAAGGAGCTCCCCCCTTCTAGGCCCGAGACCGAGCGGACGGTCAGTTTAGTGCCTATTCTGAGGGGGCGTCTACTCGAAGCCTTTTCCAAGATCACTGCCATTACCACCGCAGCCACGGCGGGGAAGCGAACATCGTATGCCGAAATCATGCGTATCGACAAGGAACTTGAGGACTTTCACTCTAATATTCCGTCTACCTTCCGCTATCTTCCATTCAGCCAGTCTCTTGTCGACCCTGTTGAGGTGATAATGAACCGCTACTGGTTCGATCTATCGTACCAAAAATGCCGTATCGTCCTCCACCGCAAGTATATATGTCTTGCAAGGAGGGAACCGCGTTATGAGTACTCGAGACGGGCGTGCATCGATGCCGCAACTCAGACCCTACGCCACCAGTACGATATTCACTGTGAGACTCAACCTGATGGTCGATTGGCAAATGACAGATGGTTTGTGAGCAGCTTGAGCATGCATGGCTTTTTGCTTGCTGATATGATCCTCTGTCTTGAACTGGCCTACCTGAAGGCGAAAGAGAAGGCCCCCGATGCCTCAGCGCGCGCTATGGAGGCTTTCGCAGCTGATACCACGCCCGATGTTCTTCCAAAACAGCAAATCGTGGACATTCTCCGAACCTCTAGGTTAATCTGGCAGACCGCGAGAAAGAAGTCACATGAAGCAAATCGGGCCTTTGAGATTCTCTCCGATATGCTCGTGGTGTCGGCAGGAAGCGACGCTGGAAGTAGTCCTGGGTCCACCAGTTCAAGCGACAGGGCGGATTCCTCAGCATCTCAACCCCTTCGCCTCAGCGCTGACACTGGTAAGTTGCAAGAAACTCGCAGTCGCTTTGTCTCTCGTTTGTTAATATGCTCTTTAGAGTCGAGTCTAGCACCTTCATCATCCTGGAATCCCAGGACGGGAGTTGGCAGCTGTTCTCCTGGCTGGACACAGCCGAGCAACAACATCAGTGTGAATCACCGGTTTCCCACGGCCTGGGATTTTGACATTCCCGTGGTAGATATGGCAGATCTTCCGCCGCTTGGCAGCTTGGAAGGCTTGCTCGACCCAGACTTGGACTCGAGCAACAGTTGGGTGAGAGAGGGTCTTGGGTGACCTATGAGATCATAATACTAACTAAAACGACAGCTGCTTTTCGACAACCAAGTTCAGAACACCAGCCTTGACACATATCAAATCCCATGGGACTCGTTCTTCAACTCTCAGTAGAAATGAGACCTTACACGTTGCGTCAAGTACTACGGGCAGTTGAGTGTAGGACGTGCTGCTTAACTGTAACCTCGAGTGGGGGCGAGGTATTGCAAGACATGAGACCTTGGTTGCTGGTGGTCAGTGTTTTCGCTCACGCCGCCAACCTTCCTCGTCAATGACTCGCTGAGCAGCATCGAAGGCACACTCGCACTCCTTCATGGCACGCCCGGTTTCCTCAACAAGGGCCCCATCACAAACCAGGGGTTGCTGGTCTGACATCAGCTCGAGGAGCCCTTGCATTTCAAAAAGCTCATGTTGTTTTTATTTTTATTGGTTTGCACCCCCATGCCCCCCTCCACGCCTCGCGAGGGAGTGGGGCGGGTTCCCCTATCCAAGCGGGGTAGTCAAGCACGTTCGTCATTGACAGGGCGCGGGAAGCTGGCCAAAGCTTTCTTGACAGTTGACATTTTTGCGGTTCCGTTTTGTTGAACTGCCATAAACATGCTCATCGGCAACGGAACGCCTTCTTAATGACAGCGAGCTTTCGCTATCACTCAATAGATCTCGGGACGCAATTTATTTCATTCCCGATCTTCCACGCCTCCAGCCAGGGCACCGGCTCTCATCAAGGTATCCACAGAACTCGGAATTACCCCGCATTGGTCTGTCCGCTACTGCAAGAACCTCTACGTCCACCCACAGCGGCACATCACACTCGACACAACGCGAAACGCCCGACACGATGGACATCCGTTGCCAATGCGGTGGTATCTCCTTTCAGACGCCGACGTCGGCCCCGCTGTCGCTGTACCACTGCCACTGCACCGAGTGCCGGAAACAGTCCTCGTCGGCTTTCGGAACAAGCGCGATTTTCCCCGCCAAAGGGCTTTTTCCCCTCTCAGAGGAACTCAAGTCCAAGCTCGCGTGCTGGACTAGGCCAGCTAAGGGGGGGCGCACATTAGACTGCTATTTCTGCAAGAACTGTGGTGTTCGCATCATGCACCGTAGTCGCGAGGCAGATGGCCAGGAGAGGGAGACAGTCAGCATCAAGGGTGGCGTGATCGAAGGCCTTCGCTGGGATGGAGCAAAGCATATATATACTAGGAGCGCTGTGGTGGAGGTCCCGCCTGATGCAGAAAGGTGGGAGACAACACCGGACATCATGGACGGCAGCCCGCAATCTGTGGAGCAGGAGCGTGACTGTCACTGACTGATGAACCTCCACGAATATCCTGGGCTTTGAGCTTTTCTCGACGGGGGTTCCTCGCAGGAAAACCACGCCAACCGCAAAACCACCCGCCCCGGAAGCAACCGGGTGCAACCAAGATCTGGATCTCGAACCTTAATATCCCTGTTTCCCACGTTCGAGGGCTCGACGGTTCCCAAACTCTACTTTTTAGGGCCCCATCACACTCACGGACACCCATTTTGACCTTTGCTGATAGCTCGTGTGCGTCACCCGCGTTTAAACCGCTTCTTGCGCCCACGTTCTGGTGCCAAACGACTGCCCCTGATCTTGCCGAAAAGCTCACACAATTCGCGCACTCCGAAACGGCCAACTCTCCTCCGCTGTCGCGATCACAATGTTTCTTCACGGTTACGACCATCACCGTGCTTCAGTTACGCAGATAACGTCAAAATTGCTTATCGGCGATATTTCCTCCTCGTACTCCATCTCGATCCTCATCCGTTATGGAGTAACTGCAATTGTATCGCTCGGCCTCAGCCCATCACTCGAGTGGTCACGTCCCGGCAACCTGAAGCTCGTTCCTGAGAAAAATCACCTCTTCGTCATCTGCGACGACTCTCCGACCGAAGATCTTCTGGTTCACCTCAGCGATATATGCAACTTCATCGATCAGCAGACTGCAGAGCCAGATCTCGAGCAGATATTGATGCAAGCCGAGGAGCAGTCTATTCTCATGGGCTGTACGAGCGGGAGAGGATCCAGCTCAGCGTCCGGCGCGCTAGCGCTGGCTCAACCGGGGAAGGTGCTCGTGCACTGCTCGCAAGGGGTTTCACGCTCGCCAACTGTGGTAATAGCGTACTTGATGCGGTCGCAGAAAAGGGGGCTACGGGCAGTGCTGGCAGATGTGAAGATGAAGCGGAGGGAAGTGGATCCGTCAGAGAACTTCATGGAGCAGTTGAGGATATGGGAGGAGGTGAAGTACGAGATCTGGGAAGACGATGCCAAAACAATACCGAAGAAGCAGTACCGACAGTTCTTGGAACGACGAGCGGAGAGAGCAAAGATGGAAAAAGAGAGGACCAGACTCATGAGCCCCGTCAGACACATGAGTCCGGCTAGGCACATGAGCCCTGTTTCGATTTGGGAAGATTGAGCCGAGGGATGGGCGACGGCATCTCAGACTGTGATCAGGGAAATCTCCAAGGGGTTTTTGTAATGTTGTTCTTGCCGGTGCACCATTGTCTGCGCATGAGCAGGCGGGCACCAGTGTAAGGGCGTTGTGGTTTTGACGCATGCGGTAGATGTTGCTGGACCAACGGAACTGCTCGGCGTTTTGTTCACTCGCTTGGGTCTAGCCCTGTCTATCTCCAGCAGTATTTTTGACCCTACAACTGAGGTCATCCGCGGTTGGGTGATGAGTCGTGGATCCCGGTCCTCGGCCCAGTCGGTCCTCCGAGATGATCGGACGTTACGCTCGGCCCTTAACTCCGAGCGCATCTCGCTCGGAGCTCCGCAAGTGGCTTGTCGCCAATGCAAGTTCATCGGTCAGCACATCGCAGTGTAGCACGGGACTTCGTGTCCTTGTCGCGTTAACGCATCCATCCAATCGCTTTACGCGTCAACCCGCCATGCCCAGCAGCAGGAGCGCCCTGCAGGGAGGTGGCATGCAGGGGCGGTGTAGATGCCCCGCATCACCACATTGGAGTTGGACGAGAGTAATCACTGTGATTGACCGCCGAGCCTCGTGAGACAAAGAGGCCAGCCAGAGAGCGTAAGGTATATATTGAGGGGATACGCAACGTCATGGCCGATCTTCAATTCCCCCTTTCTCATCAACCTTATCACCCTCCTTCAGCTTCACTCATCCCACACTACTACCACCCACCAACCAACTTCAGCCTCCCGTACAACCGCCAAAATGGTCATCGCCCACACCGGCATCAAGACCGCCTTCCCCGACACCGCCAAGGTCGTCGCCTGGTACGAGAAGGCTCTCGCGCCTCTCGGGTATAAGAAGACCATCGTCATCATGGACGGCATTGTCAACGGCTACAGCGACGGCGTCCACGTCGACTTCTGGGTCTCGGCCGCGCAGGAGGGTGTCCCTGTGCCGAACCATCATGCCTTCGCGGCGAAGAGTGAGTGCCCTAAGGATTCATCATAGGTCTTGAGTGAGGGGAAATGGGAAGGATAGTGGCTGACATTGTTTGTGTTTGTGTTATAGGTCGAGAGGAGGTCGATGCCTTTTACAAGGCCGCGATTGAGGCGGGTGGAAAGGATAATGGTCCGCCGGGGGTGAGGCCCCAGTATGCGGCTGATTATTATGCGGCGTTTGTGCTTGATCCGGTGGGGAATAATATAGAGGCGGTGTTTGTTGGGCCTGCTTGAGTGAGGACCGGGTAGGTATGAGCTGGGTACGTGTGAGTGAGTGGGTTGGGGATGCTGGCAAGAAAATGAAAGAAGTATCTCATGGTGGGTGAGGAGAGTCTGCTGGGTGGATGCAAGTGTTGTTGCTATTATGCTGTCAGTTGGGAAGGGACTCAAAAGTAGTGTCGCATTGTTCCTATGCCCGTTATTGATGTTGCAATTTGCAGTTTCACGATGGTGGTCATTCTAGTAGATGTCATTCTGGTAGATGATTTCGTTGGGGTTGAAGTCTTTTACCTTCCTGTCACCGATCTTCAGCGAGCGCCGTGGGCCGACAATAGCAGGGATATCTTTCGCCGTGACCTCTAGCCCGCCTTGATTCCACGCCAACGCTTCTCATAGGCCGATTTGAGTGCGCGGTTACTTGGGCTAAGGGACCGTGGGCTGCAGCCAGGCTTCGATGCGGGCGTTCTTTTTCTCGAGGGGCACGAGAGGAGTGCCGGTTAGACTTGTGGTCGGGGTGGTGTTCTTCTCGGCGCTCTCGGTGGGGGGTGCCTTTTCGACAGGAGGCGCCTCCTTCACGGCGGCTTGCTGGGCTTGGTTTCCTGCATGGTTGAGGTGGTCTAGGTGATGGATGGTGAGGTGTGGTGGTCGTGTTGGTTCTGGAATATCGTGTGGTGAAAAATGGTGGATAGTCAGAAGTGTGAGACTGTGTGAAGGACGTGTTGTGTGCGGAAGGATGAAAAGAGAAACAGGGTTTTATAATTTTTTCTTCAACCAGGTGCGTACAAATCATCGTCGCCGAGATTCTCGATACAATGAGATCGAATATTTTCTCACACAATAGCGCCAACACACATAAACAGATAGCATTCTTTGATCCATCTGTTTACACGTCCTCTCAATGTCAAAGTTCATTCTAATGCGGCAGGTCTTACTATATCGGAAAAGGGCCACCTTGCAGTTCCAAAACGGCTTATTCTAAAGCAACTAAGGCTTCTTGTAATGTCAGGAGGTCATTCCATATTCTCCAACGACCGTATTGGAACATAAGGAAGGCTTTTGACGATTCGAACGAGGCATCTCCCAACGTCGGTGATGGCTTCTTGCATTCGCCTACAGCTTAGTATCATTCTATTAAGGCCTCTCATGGTACCACTACGGCCTCTTATAATATTTATAAGCCATTCTACATTCTCCAACGGCCCTGTTGTAATACAATAAAGGCCTTTCACAATTCGAACAAGGCATCACACTACATAAGAAAGGGCTTCCTGCATTCTCTAACGGCCTATTATAATGCAACCAAGGCCGCTCACGATGCAAATAACGCCTCTTAGGATGCAAGAAAGGCCTCTGCCAATTTGAATAAGGCCTCTTGCTTAACAACTAAAGCCTTTTCAACATTGTAAAAAGCATCTCATGATGTATCAAAGGCCCTTACGTAGATAAATGAGGCTTAAAATGTGATAATCCAGGGCTTGTTACTTCAATATGGGGTATTGAAAGTTGGTTCAGCGTATAGCCCTAGGCTAGACTAGATAACGGTATGACAACATTATTGTAGAACTCCATGGCAGGATGCAAACCAACCTCGCCAATATCAATATCTTCCCCATTTGGCTGTCTCTCCGCAAGCTCAAGGCAGAACCTAACAGCGTTGCAGTACGAGGACCCCATCCGAAAGGCAAGCTCATTGCTAACCCTCGCAATAACGCGCTTTCTGAGCTCGAAGGCATGTGGAGCATGGAAATATTTCATGTCAGCTGACAACGATACGCTTGCCGGCTTGTCTGCTCCAAGCAGTGTTGAGGTTGATACTGCGTGGGCGCTGGTACTTCCCGACTTCTTGGCGTCAAGAAACGAGCTCAGGGGTATCCAGAGCGCAATTTCAACAAGAATCAGACCAACGGAGTAGATATCATACTGTACTTTGTAGCCTTCAGCTGCTTCGCCTTGGTAGTCGGGGTGCCGATATATGGAGCCATTGATGTTTCCTGAGGTACGCGCCTTGTCAATCGTTGCCCATTCGCTCTCGTGGCGAGTGTAGTCGAAGCCGCACACGAGTGGTAGGGACAGGATTTTCTGCATCTCATCGACGGAATAAACGTAGGGAGGCGGTTGAAGCTCCACTCCAGCGAGGGGAAAGAGGATGTTCTCGCTGCGGACTCCTTTGTGAAGCCACCCGGACAAGTAAAGCTCGGAGAAGGTGTTGCAGATGGCGCCGGCGAGCCTGAATCGTTGTTCCAATGGTGGGCGAAACTTTGCGTTGGGCTTGAGAAGGGATAAAAGCGACACTGGGCCGCCTTTGTTCTTCTTTAGCAACCGAAGAGGCGTCTCGAGGTAAGGCAACACGGGAATATTCAGTGGATAGCAAAAGACGATCCACCAACAGAATCGAGCAGCATCTTTGATACAGCCCTCTGCCTGCGGTGTCTGGAAATCGGAAGACTTAGGCTTCCGCAACAGGAGCACAAGACGTCGGATCCGACCGGTAAGGCGTGTCATATCTTGAGGGAGGATGTTGGCATCGAATGTCTTCCGCTCCAGCAAGTAATACGAGCTGGAGTCCGGTCCAGAGCGCTTGACCGTGATGAATCGTTTTGCGTCTGCAAAGTCGCTCGGAAGAACAAAGTCTTCGAGGGACAGCGGTTGGGGAGCTTGAGTGTCCGATCTCTCCGCTGAGATTCTCTGCCCCGAGTTCGCCACGGTCAGAGCCCTCCGCTCCACAGCAGCGCGGATTTGAGATGTATCGGATTCCCCACGCACGGCAGCGCGAATCAGCTCAATGGAAGCTTCATCCACACCGCTGCCAACCACAATCATGTTGATGCGGTAGTTGTCCTCGCGGGTTTGCTGTTGCTGCGTCTCCGTCATCAAATCGTTGAGCTTGCTGATACGCTGGGCCAAACCATTCACGAGAGTGTCGAATTTTTCCAAGTCTCGTATCGCCCAACGGAATCTTTTCCACTTTGTTGTCTTGCGTTTCTCGTCCAGACCGAGAGGCTCCAACGCTTCACTTGCAACATCCTCGAATTCCCCTTCCTCATGCTCATCTCCATCTCGGGCTCCTTCAATAGACCGCAATCGATCTCCGGATGCGCTTTTAATCGAGCGCTGCATCCGCTGAACAAGTTGCCGCACGAGTTCTGACTTTGTCGGGGGCTCGTCAGTCTCCAGCAGACCATACCGACTGCTCAGTTCGTCTGCATCTTTGACAAGGCGCTTGATCTGGTCGAGATAGTCTTTGAGAATGCCGCATATGGGTATCATCCGTTCGGGAAGTGTCGCTGGTTGTCCGTTTGGGGGCGATAACCCTGCGTTCTCGCCCCAAACGTGAAGCCGAAATCGCTCAACCTCGAGCCCGAGCACCAGTCGTTCCGCATCTTTGCTGTAATTGAGCCCCTTCCGGAATGTCTTGACCGCGAAGCAGGCTCCCTGGAAAGCGATCTGCGCGATCGAAATGTACGTGCCAGGCTCCATTGCGGGGCTGCTCGTGGTTGAGGAAGGGACGATAGTCTATGAAGCTGACACCGAGTCACAGTTTGGGATACACAGTGTTCCGCTGTGCATCTCAGACATGCATAATGGTCCTGCAAGCCCCGCTCCGTTGGTAACCGCAGAATATTGACTGCCGATGTAACAACCGGGTAGTCCTAGCTGTGTTGGGCCTCGCTAGCGGACGAAAAGGGGTGCTCACCGCCAATCATCCCCTCCATAGGTCACAAATGCCGCAATAGTATTCCCTGCGCTTAGAGCACCACGAGACGTCGGGCTGGTGTCTGTTTAAGCGCTGCTCTAGGTATTTATCTCAATCGAGCCCCAAACTAGGAGAACAACAGAACTTTCCCGCTGGGAATTGTCATTGCAAGAAAACAACCATGACGAGCTACGTTTATCCCTCGGCGTTCTCAAGCGAGCCCATTTCGACCCCCCGTGCGACGTCGACACCCATATGCAGCGATGACATCGCCACACCTCGATCTAGTAACCAGGGCGGCTCGCAGTTGTCGAACCAAGGACTTGCGTCTTTCCTTTGCCATGTGGCGTTTCTGGACAACAAACTCCAACGGCGCGGCGACAAATCAGCTTTCTTTGCAGCCCATCGCGCCTGTATTGCGAGTCGCAAAAGGGTCGCCAACGGCGTGTCGTTTACCGTAGAACGTGCAGAGCTTCAGGAACCGAGACAGACGGTCGCCATCAAGACCGCGAGGGATGACCAGCAACACAAGAATCAGTGGGGCGAGGTACTCCTCGAGATCAGGGCTCTGCTCCATGAACCCATCCGCTACCATCCCAACATTGTCAAACTTCTTGACATTCGATGGGACACATCAGTCGAAACAGGCTCGCCGTTCCCGGCCATCGTCCAGGAGTATGCGACCTACGGCACGCTCGACAAGCTTCAGAAGGGGAGCAAGCCCCTCCCGTTTAGCATCAAGCAGAAACTCTGCTACGATGTCGGTCGAGGCCTTTCCATTATTCACGCCTGCGGCATGGTGCACGGCGATCTGAAGCACGAGAATGTCCTCGTCTTCCCGAACCCCTACGCGATGCCGCCCAACCAGCCATACATAGCGAAGCTGGCCGACTTTGGTGGAACCGTCATGGACATGGGCGGCGACGGAACCCACAGAATTCCAATGCACACTTTCCCCTACGAGGCGCCCGAAATTTCCGAGAAGCTGACCGAACAAGGGGCAAAAAAGACAGACGCCTATTCTTATGGCATGTTGGTATGGCGTTGCATGATCGACTCCCAAGACATTCTATCGGCCATCGGCATTGTCAGCTCGGCGCGAGAGATCATCAGTGATGGCAAGCTGCGGGAGGCTATACGCCTCCTGAAGCTATCCGATGGCTTTCTCGAATCCGCAATTCACAGTCTATCGAGTTACTTCTTTACACACAAGCTCCCCGCCCCTAGTTTCAACCTTGTCACATCGGCTCTCATGTTCACGCTACGAGGCAACCCCGACCAACGGGCCCTTGACCGTGCCCAGGTGCGGTTACGCGGCATGGATGCTGTAGGGGCACATCGATATGTCACCATCAAAGACGAGGCAAACAGACAGGTATGGCAAATCTCCGTCTTTCAGCATTCCTTTTGGTCTTTTCCGGAGCACGTACCTTTGCAAAACAGCCCCCATCTGACTTTCGCTGTCATCTTACACACAACCCGACGCACCCAATGCCTATATTTTGTTATTATAGGCTGTGTTGTATTATGGATAGGCCTCCCTGCATTCTCTATCCTGCTTACACCTTTATCTCACGCGTAACCCAAATCATACACAAGGCCTATATTTCATCATTATTGGCCATGTTGCAATCTCAAGGGGCCTTCCTGCATTTTCAAGAGCCCTTCCTATATTCCCTAACGACCTACCCCGATTTATCCCAGGCCTCTCGAGATGCGGGGAGAGCCTGTTGTGTCTGCACCCAGGCCTTGATCTCCCTAGCTAGAGGGGTGCCAATACGACTACGTATGGGAATCGTATGGTCCATAGTGTGAATGAGAGCCGCAGCTATAGTGCAATGAGACGTTCTACTTGTCTTTGGCTACCCTGGATGCCTCAGGGGAGAGACATTGCCATACCCCCCAACAACATTAAAAAGAGAAATAACTAACGGTGATTTTCCGTTAGACCATCAATAACAATACCAACAGGTTACCGACGCCGGGAAGAATAGGGATGGGTATGGACGACGTTGGCTTTGCGCTTGGCCGATTGGGGAACGATTACGACGCACAAAACAACCTCCCCGGGTTTCGGCCAGACTTGCCGCATCCCGCTCGTGGCGGGTTCCTTTTCGAGCCACGGCGCTTGAAGAAGCTCTTGAGTTGGGGGCAACAGGAAACTTTGCTCCGGGAGCTCGAGAAGCTCGCAAATTCTACTGCTCCCTCGGACACGGAAGACACATCTGGCTTGGAGTCAGAGCCATGGAAGGCGGCGTATTTTGTGTTTCAGTGCTATCTCTGTGGTTTTGGCGCCCCTTTTTCGCCCGAAAAGGTATGCTACTGGCTGCAACGCGCCGCCGAGCCGAGCGAAGAGATAGGAGAAACCGACTACCTCGCCCTCGCTTGGCTAAACCGAATCCACTCAGCCCTTGGTGTACCGAATCCATATGGCGCCGACAAGCAGTTTGAGAACCTGTTCTGGGGTACCGTGCGTGGACATCTGCATTGCTTAGAGGACGCCGAGGACATGATCAGATCGACCAAGGACATAGCCCAGAAGCTGGCCTGGAGGCAAAAGATGAAGCACGCCACCTTTCTTTACCACTACTTGACTGGTGCAACTGGGATGCCATTCTTTGCACCCCGAAAGTTGACGCGAGAGTGGAATCTCGATGACATGGCTATTCTTGACATCCAGCTGAGGCAAGAGCTTGGCACTGAATACGAGGCTTGTCTTCGCCTAAGTGGTGAAGATGAAAGCGATTCAGGTCCGGAGTATCGATTCGACAAGATCTACGTCAACCACAAAGGCCATGGTCTGTTACACATGGCAGCGCTTCAAGGCAAAATGGGAGCCCTCAGACATATCCATAAAAAGTATGCCTGCGATATAAACCTGAGAAACCAGTCGCATGGCGATACACCCCTTACTTGCGCCTGTCGAAGCAGCCAATTCGACTGCGTCATGTGGTTTCTCGCAAACGGGGCGGATCCGAACGGTGCTCAGTCGTGTGAGGAGTCACCTCTACACTGTATCAGCGGCTTTGACGAGGATGAAATGGCGGTGGTGGTGCTCAAGCTCGTTGCTGGGGCGGACTTGGAGAAGGCGTCACAGGCCTCGCGCAAGGATATCAGAGGCATCCAGGCCGACTGGGAGGACAATGCCTCGATGAAACTCACGCCTCTTGGCCGAGCCGTGCTGCGCCAGAGCCTACCCGCCGTGAGGCTTCTGCTTAAGCATGGGGCCAGTACGACCCGCAAGGGTGCCGGCGAAATGTGCAAGTCACCCCTCGAGCTTGCCGCGGTGCTGACGCTACCTGACATTCTGGAGGAGTTGATTAAACACACGGATGATTCCGTTGCCATATTCGACGAGTGCGGGATGTTAGACGCGGCTCATTCGGAGAGCATAACGCCATATGACCCTCTGTCCCTTCACAGCAGGCTTGTTCGCTGCGGTCCCAAATATCAGCAAAACCTTAAACGGACACTGGAAATCCTGCAACAGCGAGCTATGAAACAATGCAAAACTCATCGATTTCCGGCTGGGAAAGCTGTTTGTGACGAAACACTTCTGGGGGGAATCGATATTGTCAACTCCCTTCTTGATCTGGGCCACGATCCAGAGGGCTCTCAGGAACACCGCCCCATCCGCGCCGCAGTGCAGGCCAACAACATCGACATCTTCCGGCTCCTTGTGGGCCGCGGTGCATCCATTTCATCCATCGCCAGTGATACTTACCCTACACTTTTACATGCGCTCGCATCGAGGCCTCGGCACTCCCCGCGCGACCTCACAATCGCCAAATATCTCCTCGCCCAAGGCCCTCCTCCCGCACCCTCTCACCACTCGCCCATCGCACTCGCAATCCTCAATAATGACTATCCGCTAGGTGAACTTTTAGTTTCCCATACGACTGACCTCAGCTCACATCTCAACAACCCCATTATATCACATGATAACAACCAAACCGACCCCCTCACCCTCCTTGGCACCCTCGTCAAATCACAAACCTCGTCCTCGCTCAGCTCCCTAACTTACCTCGCCCAGCCACATATACAGCCCTCGCTCTCTCCACTCGCATCAGTATCAAGCCAAATCCCCTGCTCCGCGGTTCATGCCCTCTCAGCCATCCCCATCGACGAATGGAACAGCCATGCGCAAATCTCCTCACGCATTGTCCAGACCGTTTTGGGAATGTTTCCCTCGCCGACTATCCTTGAGGACCATGACGTACGACTGCATCCTATCCTTGGCACGGCAACAGAGGCGGCAGTAAGGCAAGGGCAGGTGGAAGTTATTCGGGCTTTGGTTGCTGCCCCTGGGTGGAGAGAGGAAGTCAGAGAAACTTTGACTTTGGCGAAGAAGTTAGCCGAAACTGAGTTGGCAGAACTAGAAAAGCTTGAGGTTGTGGAGCCAGCCGAGATAGAGACTCTGAAAATGAGAGGAGAGATCATGGAGATTTTGGATGTGCGGCCGCATCCTGATTTTGACGTGCGTGTCACGGAGCTGGAAGGAAAGGTTGTGAAAAGCCTCTCTGAGCCTGGGATTGACAGGGAGAGCAAGGGCGCGGATTTACCCGTGGATCTTTCGGTTCTAACAGAGGAAAAGCCGAGCGGGTGGACGGAGGGGTCTGAGATGACGGAGGAGATGTCGCTGCGTGTTTTCTTGAAGTACTTTCGTAAGGATGACCAGGGGTTTGGAGATGAGATTGTCAAGGAGATGGGGAAGCTGTTCAACAAGCGGAGCGACTAGTGGGCTGGTAGAGGCTTCTGTTGGGGACACGGAATCTTAAGAGAGGATGTCTGTTTGATTTTGCAGAAGTTGGACAAATGCTTGAACGTTTTTGAACAAAACAGCAGGGCTTACAGTGATAAATGAGGCATTGCTCGCACTTCTAAAGCAAGATGTTTACTCCCCTTCTCTATCCACTTACACAGACGGTTGATCCCTTGAAGTATAAGCAACTCATTGTAGCGAGGATAATCATGGCAAGGATGAAGAGAAAGGAAGACGAGGGCAGGAGGGACATGTCATGCTCGTCGGCATCCTCATCACGATCAATCCACCCGCACCAACCGCACTCCGGGTGTCCACGGAAGCTATAATAACCTACCTCGAAGGAGCGAGAAGCCTAATCGGGCTCGGGAAGGTTCCTTGCGACAGGAGCCTTCCTACCAGCAACGACAGTGGTATCCCACTCGCATGAATCATGCTTCCCCTTCCCCTTCGCAGACCGGCCCCGTCGCTGCTGGCGCTGCCTCCTCGCCCAGTTCTTCGCACGCCTCGCCGCAGGCACCCTCATCACCCCCGCAGTATGCACAATCTCAACACACTCCTCCGGAACCTGGTACTCCCCCACCAAAAACTCCTTTACCTTCACCCCCTGATTCCCAGCCAGCTCGACCCTGGCCGTAGGATACTTTCCGTCCAGCACGCTCGCGCCGGTGGCCAGCTTCCGACGCAATACCTTTGCAACCTCCGTGGCGTCGATGTGGTACGACTTGAGACAGAGGATGAAGGTCACGTACTTGAGGCTGTTGCGGGGCTGCACGTGGACTGTTACCATCGGGCGGATGGGAGATGGTGGGGAGGACTTCCATTGTGTGTGGTGGACAGGACAGCTGTAGACACCTAGCATAGCTGCACCGACAGGGTAGACGGAATTCGTGATTGGCGGAAAAGCAGGGGCCAGGTTTTGGGACTACCAGTCCATACTTTGTCTGGCCCAGTGCTTGGGTGACGCAGTGAAACTGTTATGGGGCCAGAATTGAGCCCGTTTGCCAAAGCGCCGAGCTGCGTCGGACCACTCGCCAAGCGTCACAGCTTCTAGGGTAGTCTCGGGCCTGAATTTTGGCCCAGAATATACCAGTGCATGCCCTGGGATGGTACACAATACCCTAGCTTAAATTTTAGGATAGTACATAATATCCCAGCTTGGAATGGAATCCAAACTTCCCACCATCCCGCACCGCCAGTTTTACTTACCAAAGATGGCCCACTAGTGTTGGTATATTTGAATATGTAACGGCCTTGCAGGCCGTCACCTGGGCCGGCGCGGCCCGACGATGCCCCCGCCTTGCAGATAGTACACAGGGTGTTGTGCACTGGGCCAGGGACCTTCGTGGAAGGCCGCCGCTCTCATCAGGGCCGTTATTCTGGCTCACTCACAGCCTCGGTATCGTAATCATAGCCTTCTTCAGCTCCCTCGGTATCAGTGGGAGGTTCGCTGGTGACCTTATGGTGCCGTAAACTAACGGTACGAATAACCAGTTAATTACGTTGTTTTGACGGCCTAGCGGAGCCAATAGGGGTATGCGCTCTGGTGGCACTGGTGACAAAATCCTAAGCCGAGTGCGAGTTAACTGCACCACTCTAGGTGCCACTGAAGCTACCAGCGCTTTTACCTCAGCCCTGGAAGCGCCACGAGTGGCCCTTTTTGTTGATGTAGTCGCCTGAGAAGGTCCTACATTAACAACTTCCTCTCTACTACCGTTGGTGGGAACCCTGCTGCGCTTCTGGGTTCCGCGTGGCATCACAACCGGCCTCTTGTGGGCGAACCGTACTCGCCGTGGGGAGCCGCGCCAATAGGGGGGACCGATTTTGGAGGACGGGGCCTTCAAAATAGAAGTAATAGGGGCTTCTATACAATAGAACAATACTATTATTGATGCCTACAGCCTTTGCAAACCTACTGCTCGAAAGGGGCTCCTTGCAGCCATGTTCGAAAATCGTGTGCACTCACGCAATTTTTTTCGGAAAAAAGTGGTGCTGTCATGGTGGAATTAAGTCACAGTGATAGATTCCAGCGTGTTAGCATTTAGCTATGAACTCTGCACGTGAGTGGCTTTTTAGGCAACAGAACAATTCCTCAGAGCCTTCCTGCAAGCCTGTTACCCCGCCCATCTTCTGACAACATGCCAACAAACATATCGCTGGAATTGACTTCCTCGCTAGTTTCTCCAACCTAAGCAGCGGCAAAAATGTCTCAAGTCGTCCAGATCCCATTCAGCGCTTTCAAGCTCATTGACCTCGGCCAGTCCTTTGGGCTTCCGATCTACCAATCCCTATACAAGGACCATAGCGAGCCAGTAGGCCTCGTGTCCGTTGTACAGGCGCTCGGTCTACTACGACCCTCAGATGAGATAATCGAATTTTTCAACAATAGGTGGGCCAAGGAATCAGTGCGCTGGAAGCTCCACGAAACCGGCATCGAAGTTGTCACTGGGAAGTCCTCAACAACGGGAGAAATGGCCAAAACCAGCGACGGTGAGGCCGCGCTGCTTGTGCTTTCATTCCTAATCGAAGCTGTCGGCGTGAAGACGACGTCGGAACTTTTGCGGAAGATCATTGATGCCACGCCCCCCGATCAGGCCGCGAAGGGGACAGACCATCAGTGTTGTCTCAGCCGTCTCCGCCCAGACGGCATGCGTCAGCTGGCACCAAGAAATATCCAATGCGCAGGAAAGCGTGTGCGAACGACCTGTTGTTTGGACGGGAGACCATATTCTGCCTGCAGCGTCGTTCGACCTCCCCGTGGATGCTATGCGGGAGCTATACCACGCATTGTCTGTCATCTCGCGATTCCCAGCCGATTACCACTGCACCGTCCGAACGCCCCTGAGCCTCACTCTGCCCTTCGCGCTAGCTCATTCTATCTGTGGCTTCCGCGTCTGTGTTATTGTTGACGGAGAGGTCGTTCACGGAAGTTCTACACCTGGGCTGTGGCGAGTGAAATTGGAGAGGATTCCATCCGGGAGCACCGAGATCAAGTTGGGACGCAAACTGGAGGATGCTCAAGATTTGCTGGTGATCGACGAAGTCGGTCCGCTTCGGGCGAACCGCATACCCGTCCGCGGCATTGCCCAAACGGCAAGTATTGGCCAAGGTCTGAGCATCTCGGAGGGCGAAGAGGTAGCTGCCCTCGCCATTGGGGCTGCGGTCTCGGCGCTGGGGAGATGGAGGAGAGAAGTTGTTGACGAGAGCGGTGACGGCGACGCCTCCGACGTCTCCTTCTCGGACTCTCAATCGGGGACGGATAAAGGAGAGGGTGTTGGCGGCCAGGAGAATAAGGTGCAGCCGGCTCCCGTAAAAACTCGCATCACTCTCGACGCCATCGCCGAGTGGTGGGGATGTCCCACAAAGACCGCCTCGAACTTGCTCAGAGAGAGCGAGAAAGCATTTGCCAGCCAGGACCAAGCCTGCTCTTGGATGCAGCTGCGTTTCTCGCGCACTATACTAGGGAAGATCGCCGAGTTTGAGGGGCTTACTGCTGAGCAAAAAGCCACGAAGAGATCGCATACGAATCACGCCCAAGACCAGCGAGACTATGCAAAGCTGGCACATATGCTAGCAACGCAGCTCATACTCATTGCATTCCTCCGACATAACCCCTCGACGGCGTGCAAACTGCGTGTGCGTTCCACCTGCCAAGCCCAGAATTCCGAACTAGGTCGGGCGGTCAAGACGCTCAACCAGGTAGAGCCGCTCCGCCAGTCGGACGTGCTCTACAGCTGGTACTTTTGGCTAGCCGGCAAGCCGCCAAAGCAGCCCGAGAGCAACTACGGCCTCGATGTCATCACGACCGACGGGTATATGATCTACAGGAGTTTGCTTCTGGATCTAAACCTAAGTCCTGAGTCCTGCGAAATGGTGACTGTTGAGCCTGGCCACATCTGCACAGACGGCCAGCGTCTTACCGAGGTGCGCGGTCCCGACAATGGGTATTCCGTCCTCCAAGAGCCGCACTACCGGGCCAAGCTCGAGGGGCCGAGTGCCAAGTTGAGGCCTCAGGACCGGACCGGGCCGCTTAACATCAGCTGGACGGTGGAGGAGGGAGATCACAGCATCGACCTGGAGATGCATCTGAAAAGCAAGAGCTTCGGGCTTGGAGTATCAAGTTCGGTATACCAAGTTGTGAAGCTGAGCTGGGGTCTCCAGTACGGCGACAGGGCCCTGGGTTGTACTCACGACGAAGAACGGGCTGGCCCGCTAATGGCCGGCGAGCAGGTCGAGGTCGTGTCTGCAGGTGCTCTGCAACTCGAAATGCCCCGCTCGTCGTGGAGGCCATTGTTGTTGCTTAGCGCCAACGACAACGATCTCGGCCAGCTTGCTTGTTTGTTGAGTGCCCCGGAGAATTCGCGCGGCATGGTGCGGGGAGAGGCCTGCTTGAGATGCTGCGTCACGGCTTGTAACAAAGCATGCCTGGACTTTTTGATTGACTGAAGTAGCTTTTCCATTTGCTTGTCCTTCGGGTGCTCATTTGGTATGAGCGCTGTTTTTCGAGAGGAATGTTTACCCCATGAACATCGCAAACTTTGAATATCATTTTTTCTGCCCTCAACACCCTTCCTAACTATCTTCGTTCCTGCATTTTGACTTCATCTAAGGATTATAACCAGTAAACTACACGTACCATCCCACATGGTTACTCAAACTTACCTTCCACAAGAACTCGGGGATATTTCATCACGTTAGAGCTTACGAGGGATTCAAGATCCGACGGGTACGAAGAACTGACTCCTCAGAATATTCATCGCCAAGTCTCTTGCGGGTATATTTGGGGCGACTATCCGACAAGAGGCTTCATCATCGTCCGGCCCAAAACTGGAGGTGGATCTCAGAGTTGCCGTCACGCACTTTCAACCCGAAGTAGTCCGGACTTATAACGATGGGGAAGGGAAGGAGGGAGAGCTATAGCCGCTTACACTAAACCCCTTCTGCATGATCAGTCGGTCCACAATGATGGGACCGAGGTTCAGCCCCTCGACATGGACCCAAAGTGGGCAGAAACGCCGCCGCGCGCTATACTTGAACAAGATGGCGCATCTTCTTAGTCTGCGATGGAAGATTCTCGAGACGCAAAACGGTTGAAGGACTTAAGAGAAAGACTGGAGCCCTAGCTTCGACGATCTAAGAAAGCTCTAAGATCGCTCTTAGGCTCGGAGAATGCCTATGGCATTCCCAGCCGCGGGATCATGGCCGGGTTCGGCGGCCTTGGTGTCACCTGTGGTTCTCAATTTCGTTTGCAAGCAGCTGGCAAGCATGTTAAAATCGACCATCTCCCCAATTCTCAACATGAGTGCTACTTCAGTGATTGGAACAAACGTGCCAATCTGGTTTGCGCGTATCCTATCAAGGACGTTAAGATTGGTTCTCATGATATTTCTGCTGTCCTATTGTGGGGGCCCGGGGCTAGCGGTGATGAGGCAAAGCTTTTTAATGGGCCTCGGAATAGTATACTGTGGAGCAAACGACATGGGCCTCTGTGCCGGATATGGTCTGGCATGAACACTGAAGTGTAAGTCAGAGCCCTGATGACCGTGTGGATCAGGCACTAACAGTAGCAGTGTTTTTACTCGCGCAGAGCATGTCGAGGCGATATTCCAAGACTCAAACCGCCAGGTAAAAGCCAATACCAATAACGCGGGTTAGATGATGGGCCAAGTCTTGGGACAGTGCGTTGGACTTCTGTCAGGAGACGAGTGACCAATTTGGGGCCCACTCGGCTAGAGTTGAAGCAATTTAGCATGCTGTAGCGTAGCCTGCCGAAAATGGTAATTAGGGTGAGCAAAGGTGAGCCAGCCTGAGCAAATCCTAAGCAGGGACTTAAGCCGAGCCTGAGCCAGGGTGAGCAATGTCATATATGCGAGGTCCGAAAAAGGAAATTTTGTATGCCCAGATTCGTCGCACGAAACAGCCTAGTTATCTGAGACGGATCTGGGCTCACGAAATTTCCTTTTTCGTTTGTAGTCCTAAGCTGGGGTGGGCTGTAGCTGATTTGTCCTGAGCATTCCCTGATTCTTACCTAAGCTAGGGTAATCCCATACGCCACCGCCTCACAGCCTTAAAGGCCCGTTTTTAGTCCCCTCAGCTAAAGTTTCCTTTTGATTTCCTCAGCAGTACTACATTTCTAGCATATACTAGTATACTTTGTGGGATCGTATATAATATCCTGGTTTAATTCCAAAGATAAGATGCTGTATTCTAGTACTAAAATAAAAATAGCGTTTAATATATTAATATATTATATATATAAATACTTAATATACTAGGTTAAAATATATTAGTATATAATATATAACTTAAAATATACAAGTATATAATACTTTAAGCTTTTTAGTTATCTTCCTTATATAAGTAAATAATTAAGGACTCGGACGTTAAGGTCTTAAAGAGAACTAATAGGCTTTAGGAGCTAGCTACTACTATTAAAAATAACTACACTTAGTAACGTATCTAAGAAAAAGGGTATTATTTAATATCAATAAAGTGTAAAGTACTATAAACTACTACTATACTTATATATACTACAGCTATATTATTATACTAGTATAAAAGAAACGGTAGTGAATTAATTATATATATGTAGTGGTTATATAACCGCTATATTAATGGAAAGGTGGAAGATTAGCCTATTTAAATATAAACCTAAAAACGTAGAAATAAATAGTTTTCCTTTTAATTAAAGGGTTAGAGAATAGTAAATTCCGGTTAGATTTCCGAAAGGTTAGAAAAAAGGGAAAAAGTAGTTATTACAACCTGCACCCGACACAGGCCTCGAGAGGACTGGCGCGGGTTAAGACAGAACGTATGGCAGGACGCCAAAGGTTAAGAAGCGTTCCGAAGACGGCTTGTTAAGCTAGCACTCCTAGACGGGAGGTTTAATGTTACTGTAGGTCGCTGTCACTATAATGCACAGAGGTGAGTCTGAATAATAAGACACAAATGAACAATTGAGTACTAGCGTGAGGAACCAGGAGTCCCTTACGGTCATCGTAGTCACGATGATGTCTATCTATACTAGCTAACTAAAAGGTACCTTATACCTTGCTTGTGGTGTTGTGAGTGCTCGTGGCACAAGCACTCTGCTTCTTGCGAGCGTTTTGCTTGTGAGGTTTCTCCTGCTCGCAGTGCGAGCACTTGGTATGCTGTGAGCACCTTCCCATTAGTCGTAGGGGCTTTGGGTCTTTGCACCCCTGGCCCAGTGTGCAGTACCGCGCGTACTGTTTCCTGCACTGTTCTTCCTGCGGGGGATTCGTCGGGCCGCGCCGGCCCAAGTGACGTCCTGCAAGGTTGTCACAGTAGTATCCGGATGGAAAAACTATTTATAGAACGTTTCGTTCCGAATAAATGCATATGCTAAAAAGAACAGGTTTCCACCTCTGACTAGAATGGGCTTAATAAATCCTACGTTATAACCCCTAAATCCAGCTTAGTGAGCCGGTCTATAAAATTAATATAATTAGAAATTAAGCAATATAAATATAGTTGCAGCCCTTAATTAGTAATATTGTATTTCTAATATAATCTTTTATAGCCTAAAGGCTTTTAGTCTTTTACCCTTAAAAAAGCTAAAGAGCTTTTATTATACGCCTTTTATAATAAATGGCTTACATACTTATAGTAGCCTAGCCTAATTAATATATTGGTAGTATATTAATTAAATATTAAAAGCTATCCTTCTATATTGAAATTTCAATTATATAATATTAATTATACTATTTTAAAATCAATACTATAACTATCCCTTTCCTTTTTGGAACTAAGTAGCTGCTGCTTTAGGTTGAACTAAATTAAGCTAAATTAAGTAAGAAGATTATTAATTTAGCCTACTTCGGCTATAGTTACTATAGTTTAAAATGGCTGTGGAGTTATAAACATCTAATTTTAAGTTTTCATATTATTATATACTACTGCTACTATTACTACTACTACTACTACTACAACCTCCTCAAATACTTAAATGTGCTTTTCTTTACTTAAAAAATAAAAAGAAAAAACTTCCATTTAATACTTTCGCTAATGCCGTTATATGTAAGTTAAATTATATATTTTTCTCCAAAACAAAAACGGTTTAATTATAATGCGTATAACTAATTATATATATATATATAATTACTTACTTTAAATAAAGGCCTCTTTAAGCGTTTATAGATCTTTATTAACATCTTTATGAAGACGTTAGAATATATAATTAGTACTTATAAATGTAGGCTAACTTTATAATAATATTAAGGGCGTCTTTAAGCATATAAAGTCTATTTTATTTAACCCAGATTTTATAAGTAGAGATTATAATGCAATTTTAAAGATACGTAATTAGTAATAATAATTAAATCCAAAGCCATCAACCCCTAAAGCAACTTTATTATACTATTATAAAAATACAAATTTCTATTCCTTTTGAATGGAATTGATGGAAATAAAACTTATTGATATTTTATATTCGTTATATGGTACTTAAGGTATATAAGCTAGTAGGAATTAAAGATTGTATAATGTAATTAAATACACTTAGCCCTTTATATATCTGTAATAACTTCAAATAGCCCCTAAAAAAGTGGGATCTTACTTTTACTTTTTTTTATTTTAAGATCCGAAGACTTATAATCGCAGTAAAGGATATAATAGACGTTAGAGTTAATATATATAAAATATTTAGTTTTTAAAGCCCTTGCTGATCAAAACTTACTTAACTTGGAAAGGACTAGGAGTTTAGATATATAAGGCGCTCTAGTAAAAGTATAGCGACCTTTAATTTAATTCCATAAATTTAATAAGTATTTTAAGTAAGAGAGTAAAAATAAATAAGATTTTCTATTTAAGTAATCCACAGCCCGTGGAAATCTTGTAAATGCATTCCCATCTACCGCAATATCCCTTTGTGGTAACTAATAATATCCTATCTACTTAGGAATTCGTAGAAAGATTATTAAAGAAAAACAACAGTAGCCTTAAAGATTACTTACAAAAGCAATTTAATCAAAGAGAATGAGGTTAAATTAGAACGTATTTGGTTTATTTTAGCTAGCAAAAGCTACGGAAAATGTTTAATTATCTTATAGTTTGGCGATAAATTTCTTTCCTAGCTAAAGGGCCTGGCCTGGTCAATTGCTGCTAACAATAAATTGGTTATATAAGAGACATATAAAGGCTCACAACACGGAGCCCTGAGTCAATCCTTCCTGAGCTGGGGGGATCGCACACGCCGGTCATTGTAAAGACTCATTTTACAACCTCAAGCAAGACTTGCTTTCGATTAAATATAATCCCCCGGGGTAAGGGCTACTAAGTAGTGCCACCAATGTCATATTGACCCACGTTGTACTTCAGAGTTGTCAACCATAGCAGATGATCTCCCTGTTCATGGCCTAACAGCTTATATTTTCACGGAAAGAATGTACGTAATATTCACGAATGAGCGATTAAATTTTGGCCACACCTAAGCATGACAACTGGGTCCAGCACGGCGGTAGGTCTAATTCTCCCGTGGCTCACTAGGTCGGGTGGCGGCTCACCAGGTGCGGGTCGCCCGCTAGGTGCGGCCGGCACCTCCAAACAACCGTCGAGCGTCTGCCTCGCTAACTTCATAACGGGGAAGCCCGCGCTCAATCATGGTTGTATTTGTAGCTCCCACCACCCGCTCGATAAGTGCCTTCAGCCCGCGTGCGCCCTCTTCGCCCCCGCACAGCCGGATCATGTAACGTATGGCTCTACCGTCCAGAGTCATAGCACCGACGCGATTCACGTCTTTCAAAGCCTTTGGGATGAGAAAGCGTTCGGCAATCTCAGTCTTGTCAGCCTCCGAGAGGGCCGACGTCTCGACGATGCGGCCCATACGGCTCAACAAGGCTCCGTCCAGTTTCTGTGGCTCGTTGAAGGTGCAGACAATCATGGCCATTGAGAGATCGAGAGGGACGCCGCTAAAGTAACTATCTTCGAAGCTGGAATTGCGGTTGGGATCTGTCAAATTGGAAATGACGTGCTGCACGCCGGCTTTGGTGACCTTGTCCACCTCTTCCAATATGATGATCATGCGCCGTGTGCCCGCCCGCATCAGGCAGTCGGCAATCCTGCCGTGAGACGAGCCAACCCACAGGCTTCTGTCGCCCCGAAGGATCTGTGGGTCGCCGATACCGCCCATGTCGATTGTCTCGGTGTGGCGGCCGAGCGCCGTGCTCAGCCCATGCTCCACCAGCGTCGTCTTGCCGTTTCCCGGTGGCCCTTGAATGCCCAGGACCATCCCCGGACCCCCGGGGTTGCGGAGCCACATGGTATATCGATCCAGCAGTAGCGCTTTGGCCTCCTCATGGCCGGCTGCGGCATTGTTGAGTGCGTCGCGCGCCTCGTAAAGCTTGTCCCTCTGCTGGGAATCGGAGAGAGGAGCGCCTGAGGGTTCCTCTTCCCAGAGAGGGAGACGCACAAACCGTTTGATCCATTCGCGGGCAGGGAGGCCTATTTCAGACTTGCTGCGCGCCTGTTCGAGTTTCTCGACCGCGCAATCGTATGCGGCACGGTTCTTGCGCCTAAGCTTGCTGATCTTGCGCGTCTCCTCCTTCAGACCAACTGGTGCCTCAAGGGATTCTCCATCCCCTTCCGCAGGAGGCCCTGTGATGCAAACTACATCGCTTATCCCGGCTCGAGGTGGTTCGGTGGGTTGGCGAGGGTGTCGAGGGGGCTGCAGCAACCGAGCAAAAATGGCGTCGAGATCTGGTCTCTGCGGACTCTGGGCCACTACTGGAGGAGGTCGAACACTCAGAGGCTGGGCTCGAGGGAGGTTAGGCAGCTGAAAGTTATTCTGTAGTTGGAATGGAGGTGGCAATGGAGCTGGTAGTGGAGCTGGGCGCGGCAGGAACTGCGGATTGCTTAAGCGAGCAGCATCGGCATTTCGGCCGGGGTCGAGAACGCTGGCGATAGCGTAGATGACGGGGGTGAAGACGGGGAAGTGGCGGGAACACTCGCCGGGCCCCATGATACGGAGTTGGCTGGCGCTAAAAGGATGAGACGCCAAGGTCGACATGATGGCGCTAGCCAGTTCGTCGTGCTGGTGGGGTGGGACCATGCCAAAGGCCCGGCGAACTTGTGATTTGATGTCTCGTACGACCACTTGTCGCTGGTTAGGGTCTGGATTGGTGTAGGCCTGATAGCAGAGGGATGATAAATGCATGATGAAGGCATTGAGATTAGCAAAGGCTATCCCTTGGATAACCATGCCAAGGACAGCCCGAATCATCTTGTCTTGGGGGTAGTTTGGGGAGGAGAGAATGTGGAAGGCTCGGGAAACTACAACTTGCAGCGGGCGAGCACTCGGGAAACAGTGGTGGGTCAGAGTAACGCACCCTCGGCAGGGCGGGGTTTGGTTGAATTATCTGGAACTGCCTTAGGTGCGAAACACGCCGTTTTGGGTACGGCAGCCAACGAGCTGAGACTGAAGACCATTCACCCAGGCTGGGGGCACGAGTCAACCCCGATATGCTTTCTCGGTGTTCTGTTGAAGCCTTTCCTCATGTGGACTCACGGGCAGCTTGATTCCTGGTGGCAAAAGCAGTGATTGGTTTGTTGCGTCCAGACTCGGTGTTCCCCTCGCCATGTCCACGTCATCTGATTCAGTCTACTAGGGCTTGGCGTGATTACTGGTACCAACAGCAGTATTAGTTTGCTGCGGCTGAATTTAGTGTGTCCCGTTCCCCCGCAGGTGGTGTGAAAAGGCGCCGAACATTGAAGATACGAACGCCTTACGCGTTTGGGCGTCCGGCAAGGCCAATGTCAGTGTTCAGTTATACTCTCACCCCATTGGGCATCAGCTTGCTCACCCCTTTCTTGCAGCCATTCCTGCATGGTTGGCTGAGCGAGGCAGCTTTCCTGCCCGCCTACTCATAGAGGACCTAGAAATACAAAGTAGCATTTACTAATCAGCACCTGAGCACCAGCTCTTTTTTAATCCCAGTCTGACCTGGGGCGGGGTGGAAGCTACCTGAGCCGCGTCTGCAACACTAGGAGTCGCTGTTGGGCCTCCTTTCATTTTCCTGTGAAAGAAAGCCAGTCATGTCTGTCCGCATGTTTGCCGGATCCGATCCGAGCTATTTAATCCTCGGGGGACTGGGCTCTGGTACCTATGGAACAGTCACAAAAGTTCAGCACAGGGCGAGCGGCAGGGTGAGTGAAACCACAGCACGGCGTTCTTGACTTAGTAGCTGACCTGCAACTGCTGACTTGGGCGCGAAGGTATTAGCTTGTAAAGCGATCCAATTCACTGTCGACAAAGCCGAAGTCATTCAACGAGAGGTCGTCGCCCTCCGGACTCTTGTCGGGTGCCGGAACGTGGTACAATGGATGGAGGACATTTCATATGATATGGAGCGGAACCAGATCCATCTGCACATGGAGTATTACCCTGACGGCACCCTCGAGACCCTCATCAATCCCCAAAGAGGCTTTGTGCCCAAGGATACCGTTATCCAGGTATTCTGCTGCATGGCTATGGCGCTGCTGGACTGCCACAGCCGGGGCATCATTCACAGGGACATTAAACCCGCCAATAGTAAGTCAACACGGATGGTCGCCCCCATATCACGGCCCGTAGGCTTTGAGGCTGATTCGAATTGTCATCGGGCTATAGTTCTCCTCTCAAGGAAGATGTGGGAAGGTCAAGTCGTGACCATCGCCTACCTCGCCGACTTTGGAATAGGGAAGTTCTATACTCCGATGTTGATGGCCGGGAACGGGGCCGGAACGGTGGGCGTGGGAACTCCGCTCTATATGGCCCCGGTAAGCCGTCGGCCGTGTGTTGGCTCTGCCCTCTATCGTGGCTAACCTTTTCCGTTCGCAAGGAATCTATCGGCCTCTCCAACATATACTATGGGCCCGAGTCCGATATCTTCTCGCTCGGCTGTGTCATGTATGAGCTCTGTAACCAACAACGAGCGTACAACGGCTGGTCCAGGACATATGTGCCGATGATGAACCCCTTGGCGGTTCTCGCGTATGGCAACCGTCTCACAGCGCTGATCATGCATTGTCTGGCACTGCCGCCTGCCATGCGGATCAACACCGCTGGATTAAATTCGTCTCTGCAGGTCTACTGCACGACTCGATGGCAAAAGAAAGCTGCTGAGAGCCTGTGGGTCAGCCTTGCTGTTAAGGCGGTAACGGGAGGTTATACGGCTCAGCAACAGCAGCCGTGGCAAGCACCTTTTCATGCGCACCCGAACCAAGGGTTTCAGGGCCATCCTTTAGCTCAGCCAGCCACGCCCGTTGCCCAGGCTCCCGCGCAGTTCCAGCCGTATCAGTATCATCAACCCGGCCCAAATGGCCAAAGTGGTTGCATTGTTTCTTGACAAGGCACACGTTTATCTTCGATTAAACCCCGTATTCTAGCCCATTAGCACAATGTGCCGATCTAACCCTTGTGGTATAGTTTTATATCACAAGATTCATTTCAAAGCTGGGGGTTTTGGCACTTTTTATTTATATTTTTACTACCAACTTCAATCTGCTCCATGGTCGTAGCTATGAAGAACAAACACAAAACGATAACAAAAATAATAATATTAACCTAACTGTCCTCGCAACAAATGATCTACTGACTGCATTCTGGCTGAGCGCCAGATCACTACAGATACCGACCTCAGCCTTCGATGTAATGGGTAATCATGGCCTATATCGCACGACTCCGTTTGGGATCTTCTTGTCCGTATTTGAGAGAAATTGATGCGTAATATTGTAGAGAAACTTTTGAGCCTAGATTAAGACCACTTGAAACTGATAGAAACTGATAGATACTTAACTGAATCGGAATTCGGAAGATGTTCAACTTGCAAATCCGAGTTTCCTTTACTCCACCGTTCAAACTTTATGCTCATCACCTCGGCATCTGGTCCTGCATCCCAACAGTTCAAGCAGAGGGCAACTGTCCAAAGACTACGTCTCCACATCCCATTAGGATATAAGGTGCCCACATGGCCGGGTGTTTGAAGTCAAGGACGGCGCCCTGCCTGGAATACTGTACTAAGAAGGCGTTCAGCGCTCCCGCTGAATATTTGAAGCGCTCCAGATATCGTGTCTCGTCGCATCGCAGCTTATCCATCCAGAGGCTCCTAGCCTCCGCCAGCAGTTCTCGAGCAGATGCCACGTCCGAGCGATACAGGGCAACCTGCGCGTTTCTCCACGCTTCGGCCAGGCGGACGGGCCGGCCGTGCAATGAGCGCGCAATCTCGCGGTAGAACAGCACCATGAGGAGCATCGAGGCGACGTCCGAGGTTTTCCAGAGCCCCCCGACAAATGCCTGGGCGCCGGATGCGAGGGTTGCGTGTGTGAAGCCAACTATGTCGTTTCCCGGATTCGCAGTCCCAGCCCCGCTCCAGCAGCACCCAAATACCACCAGCCGAGCGCACCTTTTCAGCGCGGCCAGATCGAGCACCCGGAAGGGGGGTGTTGTGTCCAGGTACGATTGCCACGGCGAGCCAAAGAGGGCGGTCCCGTGGGTGGCGATGTGCACGATATCGGACCGGCCGAGGATCGCCCGCAGCTCGTCTGGATGGGCGCCTGCCAGATCTTGGGGGTTGGTGTCGAAGGCGCATGCGATCATGGCGGCCTCGGGGCCGATCATTGGGATTGCCTTTCTATCCCCGATGGCCTCCTTGGGGCGCATGTTTGCGCCGGCCGCCGCAGAGCTGGCGAGGACGCTGACCACGTCGCCATCGCCGGTCGCGGCAGAGGCGTGCCGTCTCGAGAGGCGATGGAGGACAGAGAGACTGGGGATGTGATAGACCATCTTCTCGAGGAACAGCGGCTTCCCATCGAGGAGCAGGGCAGAGCAAGGGAAGAGGTGCATGACATGCGATGGAGCGAAAGCGACGACCTGCTTGGCATGTATGATTTGCTGGAACGGCTTCACAATCTCGTCGGATATTTCTGCGGCAATCCGGTGTAGTTCATCCTTGTCTTCTGCTGTGCCTTGGCTCGCACGAATGATGTGATTGAAGCGGAGAACCAAGGTGCGAAGCTGGATGTCGGTCAAGCCGCTCTGGTGACTGGTCACAACACCCTGGCATGTGACTCCGAGGATGATAAGGCCCTGTCTGCTAGAATTCATTTCAAAAACGACCGTATCTACGGGGATGGACGCGAAGAGGAGTTCGGTGGTCAGCGGCGTTTCTGAGAAGCGGATCATGGAGCCTGATGCCAGCTGTCTTGCCTCGAGCCTTGAGAGTGCACCGAGGACATCCTCTTTGTTGCGGACTGCAGCAATCCCACGCCGATTCAGTCTCGCGGAGATCTCGTTGTATGATAAAAGGTTGTCCCCATCACCCTGCTGGGCCGTTACGCTAACAAAGAGATGTCCCTCGTATGCCAACTGGGCCCATTCGTCGATCTTCTTCGGATCTAAATTGTCCTTGATCACGACCAAGTCCAGCAGTGCCCTGGATCTCCCGCGCTCAAGGAACGCCAGGGCTTGCGACCGCCAGGACGGCTCGGGCAGGCCATGCTGTTGCGGAGGACCTGCCGTCGGATTTCCCTCAAAGGCAAGACATGTTCTGACGAGCCCGGCGAATAACTCCCCGCTGTGGATCGAGGAGTGGCACCCGCGGCGAACCTCGATGTCAACGCCGTTTCTGAGGCTTTCTAGCTGGTCCAAGGCACAGCGATACCATTCAAGCGCATCCGTGGGCCGCCCGGCGCGCTCGTGTATCATGCCCACAAAGGTTAGGGTCAGCCAGGAACTAGGTGTTTGAGGCACCGAGTTCGGACTGCTGAATTCGGGAAGGACGGCGACAATCTTGGACAACACGGCGGCTCCACGGGTCCAATCTTGGGCGAGAATGCAGTATGATACCGCGAGATCCGCGGCCTCCAGCTTCTTCCTGCGGCGCCACGCGACCATCTCCGGTGGCCCATATGATTCGATGAGCCGCTCCACCACATCCCGCGAGGTGGAACCCATGGGACCTGCAAAATCTTCTGTTAAGGTACTAGGCAGAACTGTTCTCGCTTTCTCTAAATCGCCAAGCTGGGACAAAGCGAACAGTTTGTACACCGCGACCTGGTCGCTAGGCAGGCCTTGCTGGGCAGCATTGTCGCATTGCTGCAGGAATTGCCAGAGTTGGCGTTGCCAGGCTTCCACGTCGGCGTCGTCCAGGGCTGCGTATACTCGACTCATGGTGGCAGTGTAAGCCGCCACCAGCTGCGTTAACGAGACGAATGGTTGCACGATTCTGTCGACGACACCATCTTGGTTTGCTGGCTCCGGGCTAGGGTTTCTCCCCAAAGCCATTTTCAAGAAGCGGTCGAGCAATATCCTCATCTCCTGCTCGCTGCTCGCAGAGTTCCCCCATGGACCTAACCGGTCTCTCTCTTTCGACCACTCGTCGAACGAGGTGGAATTGCCTGCTGCCTGGTAAATTCGCCCGGCTACTGCGTCAAAGTTGCCCAGCGTGTTAGACCTTAGCACGCGTAGTGTGCTAACGTCGTCGGTGCCGCCCGACGCGCCATTTGCCCTTTTGATGCGCTCCAATACTCTCTCCAAGAGCCCGCCCGGGCCTCGGCCTTCGCTGATCTTGATTTCGGCCCGCGCATAATCCCCCGACTGGTGTAAGAGGCTAGCATGGGCGACCAGTGCTTGGAGCTCCAGGTATGAGTCCCTTGCCGCTGCCAAAAATATCCGGGCGCAAGCACAGCAGACGAGCGCAAGCTGAGCGTCTCTCCTGTGGATGAATCTCCAGCGTCCCAACCGCAGCATCAAGCTCCCCATAAATTGTGCGGCTCCAGCATTCCCCGTGTCGTAGGCACGGCGGCCCAGACTCCGGGCAGCATCAAAGAGGTCAAGGGACAGCGCCATCGTATCACGGAGCTCGTCAAGCCCTCGACTGCTGATAGCCAACAGCAATTGGTGGCATCGAACTAGCATGCTGTTGACAATGTCACCCTCGAACAGCTCAGCCGACTTTGAAAAGCAAGAGTCTGCCTCGGTAAGTGCCGTCGTAGCTGCCGCGCCAGTCGGAGCCGAGAGTGCGACTGCATGGTGGATACATCCTCGGCGAAGAAGAACGGCCGCAGCACCTCGAGGGCAATCGGCAGCCTCGAAGAGGGACCTAGATAGATTATAGAGATCCTGGGCTCCTTCATCATCGTGGAGAGGAAATGCGCCCTCGGCTGCGTCCCATGTATTATTTGACCAGCCTTCACCCTTCACTACGGCTATCAGGCCCATGGCGAGGGGACTGGTAAAAGGGGGGCAGACCAAACCGTCGGCCTTGATGAGGAGGCAGTTGGCCGCGCCGCTCAAGTCGTCTGCAGCGATGTAGGCATCTTGCAGCCGCTCTAGCAAGATTTGTGATTCGGACGAATCCCTTGCGAGATGCAGCTCGACCGCCAACCGGTCCAGGTAGAGCTCTGTGGTTTGCGAAGAAAGATGAGCCGATAACTCAAGGATGCCGCCAGCAAAGGGATTCGAGGGAATCGGGAACCCTTCAGCAACAGTTGGGAGGTGCCTAGGGTGCGCCACGAACGATATGTGGAGGGTGGTGTTCAATGTCAACATGTTTCCTATGAGTATGCTCTCCACAGTGTCTATCAGGGAGTTCGAGGAAGCCTGGCGTGCTTGCTCATCGGCTTGGACCCTCTCCTCCAGCTGAAGTTCCGAATCCAAGAGGAGACTTGCCGAATCGCCAATGGTGCTGCGAAACCGGAGAACGGGGGGCAGCCGCTTCATGCAGAGGAGATAGAACAGGTAGCAGCGGCAGCGGGCCGCAAATCGACCGTCAGTGTTGTCTTCCTCTAATAGGCCTTCGAGGTAGCTCTGGGCCTTGGATAGATCTCCGACGAAGATGAGGTAAACTGCTTGTAGTAGGGTAGCCGAGCGCCGATCCCAGACCGAGTTCAGTTGACCGAGGCTTCCTTGGTAGTTTGCACATCGGGATTCAATATCCTTCAGGTTCCCGCGATACTCTTCCGAGAAGATTGATCCGCCTAGGACCTGGGACAGGCCTGCGTAATCCATGGCCGCAGATGTTTGTGATTGCTTTGGACGGTCAAAACCGACTGTATAGAGGCAGGCTTACATCACAGCTCCAGCCATTTCGGAGAGCGGGTGGTTACGCCGAGAAGTTATCCTTCGCTGCAGCCCACACGGTCTGGGGGTTGGATTAGGATGGTTGGCTCGTCCAACCGGATGCCGGGTTCTCCCCAGGGCTTGCTAGTGCCTTGGCATAAAGCCACGCGCTTACAGCGGCAGACCACAAAGCCAACGGTTCATCCGTCTGGTGATGGAGTGGACAGAACAACAGGCCGGTTTGAGGTCAGGATCGCAAGGATAAGAGGGGAGCCTTCGGGTCCCAGATTGTACCTAGTCTTCTTCTCCTCAACGAATTTTGAGGCCTTTGAAGATTATTGTGAATTGAGTCTGTGAGAGCCCTCAGGGCCGCCTTCAGATCCAAGCTGACGTGACCTCCACACACACGTCCCCTTATTACACCTCACATTGTTGTCATGCTTGTGACGCATGAGACGCCATTGACCCGCTGCACCAGGGCGACGCCCTCAAATCTCAAAATAAACTCATTTTGATGCAGTCGTGCCTCAAATGGGCTGATGGCTTGGTCAGCCATGGCCTTGGCAAAAATGCGGACTGGACGCCTCTCAGAATGGGCGAGTCACGATGATATTGATCGGGCCGGACCCAGAATGTGATTGGATTACTCTAGCCCCTCTTCCATCCCATTACGTTACACAATGTAGAGCTACAAGAGCCGGCACGGATTTGGACTCCCTGGATGACGCGGCTTCGGCTGGCGAGGAGGGAGGGCAGAATGTCACGTTGAGTACTTATTATACTACCAAGGCCAAATGGAAGGACTGAGTCAGTTCAATGTCACTACAGACCCCTCGAGTCCAGCTACCATGCCCGAGAAGGAAGAGCGCACCTTTTACCTCTATCGTGATGGCTATTTGCCGCAGGAGCTAGCCCTCGGGCATCTAGTGTTTGGGACTTACGTCAGACCAACAAAAGGCCGCCAGTGCCCAATGGAGCCATTGAGGTGACGCCAGCAATACCCTTCCCGCCGCACAGTTGATATGGTTCTGATAAGGCCAGCAGCAAAGAAGATCTTGATCGATGGACAAACGTGCAACTAAGACCCAACTTTTGCTATTCATCCGATTCCCTGCGAGGATTCGGTGTATCGGCGACAGCTATCGACCTAGTCACAATCGGGCTATCGGTGGACAAAGACGTCCAGCGTGTATTGGCCTCCGAAAAATGTAGGCGAATTACGCTGAAGAAGTAAGCCTGGCTTCCCGTCATTTCTCGCCACCACTTCGTAGATACCATCCTATTAACTGGCTGGGCCACCAAGCCCCCAATTGTTCCTCTCAGAAAAGGTTCTTGCCGTCGACTCCACCAAGAAGACGGTTCAGGAGTGGCTATCCATCTCCTCAAGTAGTTACGTGAAACGGAAACTGACGCCGGTGGGCTGGTGGCCCAGGCTCTGGATGCTCACTGGCCTTTACGAGCTCGAGAACTGTACAAGCTTCTCATGGCACAAGAGAGAGGTCTCTGCCGAGCTAGGCGTTGCCGCCGAGATAATGGCGGTCCTCAACATCCCCATCGGTGCATCTGAGCAAGTCAATAGGAGCTATGGTCACTATATAAAGCAGACATTCATGGGGAAGAGTATTTGGGCGGCAGAATACCAACTCATCGACGCCAAGTTCATCCGCGTTCCATCAAGGGAGAGAAGCAAGCCCGCACCACAACTCCAGCTACCACTACAGCTTAAGGCAATCTATAGTGATGCAACGTGGAGAGGAGAAGCAGAGGAAGAGGAACTGGATAACATGGCTGTATTGGGTCTGGCAGACAGCTATTCCTCGGGGGAAGGCGATGCTTCTGATAATGAACAAGAGTTTTGGGAACGATTTGCAGAAGCGGAAGAGGATTGGAGAGGCGGGTTTGATATCGATGAGTAAGCGGTGACGGTAGTTTTCCTAGAGCTAGATTGTATGAATAAAATCTACTGTCCTCCCGGCTTAACAAATACGATACTTGTTGTAGTTTCCCGCACGATGGTGAGCGTTCTCGAAAGTAGTGCCTTTAATTACCCGCTCAATGGATACCCAAGCCATCTATGGATGCTTATAGGTACCCATAATATTTTTTAATTTTTAATTCTTTTTACGTTTTTTTTCATAAGGGAGGTCTATTATAAAATACTATATATACGTTATATTAAAACAATAATAAACCCATTATTTATATATTTATAAGGTAAATAAGTATTTTAAAAAAGAATTGTATCTATATATATATACTAATCTATATGCCAATTTATGTGACAATCTATGTACTAATTTATATGCTAATCTATATAGTAATTACTAATTATTATAAACCATTTAAAAGCTAATAAATATCCAAGTATAAAATATTATATTCTATTATTCTCTAAAGTTAAATAGTACCCTTTGAATTATTTATACGTCCTTAGATATTTAATAGTATATACTTTATATAAGATAGTTTATTAGTTTTTATAGGGAAATCCTAATTATTACAGAGATTACCATATATTTTTAGATTATGGGTACCTGTGGGTATTCAGAAAAAAATATAGGTACCTATAGGTAAAACCTAAAAACTCAAATTACTCATAGGTATTTAGGTACCCATTTCACCTATAGGTACTCCCAGGCACTACTCGAAAGCTACCCAGAGTATTAGGCATTCAAAGTGATGTTGCACTTTAAGCACGTTTAGTAAGTAGATATGCTTGCCCAAATTTTACTGCCATTCTTCAAGATGTCTAATCACAGTGCCCCTTTTGGTCAAACAGCTAATTCATGAAAGCCAAGGAAATATATTTCATTTTATCAAGTTTTCAAGCTCAGGGTACTCCGGATGATTCCATCCAGGCACTTCCTCACCGGCTGGCAAGAGGAGTAACTTATCGATGTGGAGCACTGCGGCCAGCCAGAGCAGCCGGTTCATAAAGGCTTCGCCGAACCGCGATGACGGGAAGAGGTATTCGGCACTCCTGGCAAATACCCTTCATCTCCTAACAACGCCCAGTTGCAAAGGCATCCCCAGTATCAACAACTAGTAATAGATATAAGCATTACCAAGCGGAAGGCCTTGGCGAATTGTCCATGAAATTCTAAGTGGCGGCTATTGCGGGTGCAAATGTCTCAATTCTGGGCCCTTTACTACACGGGACCATTTTTAGGCCCTTTGGCTAAAACTGCACCTTTTCGGAAAGCTGTACTGTTTAATTACGGGGGCTTATAGCTCTTACTCCGGCATAAAACAATCTGACCTGAAAACTTTTACTTTCCCCACTCCACACACTCCTAGGGGAGGCGTTAGAACCCCACTTACTATAAGCACCTCCTTAATAAAATTTCTCCCCCTATATTATTTCCTGCGTTTAAACCTTCTACTCTATAATATTATATACTTTAGTATATAATTACTAAGCGTACTCCTATAAAAGGTGCTATTTTCAATTAAAGCTTTTTACATATACTTAAAATAAATCATTATATTTAAAGGTAAACCAGTTTAATTCTTTATATAATATATTAATTTTCTTAATCTATTAACTTTATTTAATAATTATATTAAAGTATTACTAATTAAAAATAATTAATTAAAAAAAGTATATATATCCAGTTTCCCTCCCAACCCCTTTTATTTAATATTTTTTACCCTATTAAATTTAATTTCTTTTTCCCCTATTTCCTACTATTGTTTATAATTTCATTAATCTATTAATTAATTATTATAATATAGCTTAATATTATAGATTATAAATTGAATAATGGCTTTTATATTAAATTTAATAAGAGTAAAGATATTAATTTTAAAAAGCCCTGAAAATATATATTTTATATTTTTTAATAGTTATTTTACTCTATGTGGGAGTGCCGCTATACCTAGTGGTTTCCCGTCTTAGAAATCGTTTTATTCTTAACGCCTCAGGCTGCAATGCCCTACCCCGCCATTTCCACCACTTACAACCTCAGGCACCATTTCACACATATCTTTTTCTGCCGCTTGCACCGCCTCCGGCCCTATCAGTACGCCCTTTTTTCTGCCGTCCATAAACCAACTCCGTTTCTACCTCCGTTTCTCGTTGCTAATTGTCAGAAATGAAGGGTCTGGAAATGGCCAGAACCGCAGATTTGTAATAGTTGCCACAGACGCGCAATTGTTGCCACGCGGCTTGCCACCATTCACAGCTAAAATAGTAAGCTCTCTGGCTTTGCCAGAAAGCGAGGAAGAGAACACAAGCAATACAATCACGCTTATGTTATCTGTCCTGTGGTTCTAGCTTACAGCCAAAACCTCCTTCTTTTATAGACCTTTCTGTAGGATTCAGATTATGCCTCACAGTGGTGTTAAAAGCGCGGCACTCTGGATTCTGTGGAATTAAAGGGGTTGTAACTGCGTGATTCTATTACTTATGTTCACCCTGTTGCTCTAGCTCTGGCTAGAAGCCAGAGGCTTCTTTATAAACTATTCTGCAGGATTCAGGCTTCGTCACTCTGGTGGCTGAGGCTCACTGGCGTACTGGCAGTGCCAGGTATCCAGTCAGCTCCGCTGACTAGATGCCCAGGGCCTCTGAACCCCCTTCTTTCTGACAGTTAGCGTGTCGAGATGCTCTTTTCCTAATACCCTCTTTCTAGTCTTCACCACTTACAACTTAAGCTCCTCAGCTTTCTTCTACCAGCCTTCATTCCCGTACGTCACTGTTAGGTTAGCAATACTGGTCAGCGTGTGAAGATGCTCTTCTCCCAACACCTTCTTTCTTATCTTCACTACTTACACCTCTAGCTCCTCAGCTTCCTTCCATCAGCCTTGATCCCGGTACGTTAATACTAAGTTAGCTATGCTGGTCAGCGTATTGGGATGCTTCTCTCCCAATACCCTATTTCTCGTCTCCACAAGTTGCACCGCTAAACCCGAACGCATTGTGTGATGAGGGATAGTCCTCGACGGGGTGGCCCTACCCTACATCTAGTTGCCTAAACCAGGCGCAAACATGTATCATCAGGATTCCACCTTCGACTCAGGCCGGCCATATAACGAACCGCCTACTGAAAGCAAACAATGAAGTGTCCGCTCAAGACGAGTAGGTATAACGCCCACGTCAGAACGATATCCTGTTGGGAAAGGAAAAACCCAAGCGCTGCTGTGAAGGATAAGCTTTCAGAGCACTGCTGCAAACCAGGAAGTATGTTACTGCCCATCTGCGATTGGCCCTTGATTTGGCTAGGGTCTGGCCCGCTAGCGTGGTTAGACACCCCACGTGCACGTCGTCTTGCATTTGTTTGACAAAGCCTGCTAACTATGGTGTTTGTCGTTCGGTCAGGTTGATTTTGCTGCACATGTCCCATCGGCCCGACTTATGATTTGGTGCTGCAAACCACACAAACTGGGTGTTGATTGCCAAACTATGTTCAAGGCCACAGTGGCTTTCGGAGCACATTTTCGCTTTGATCTAACTAGCAGTGAGGCGGGGTATTTTATTAGGCAGGCGTTGACCAATCTTGACACCGAGCTCGCAAATCAGAGCATTTCCATTGGCCCCAAACCACGTTCTCGGCCACAGTTGCTACTCACGACCGACGACTCCCAGATTGATTTCTTCTGCCTCTAACACCTCCACCACCAGTCAACTCGAGACTGGTCGTTGTATCCCTTCTGTCGTCTGCGAGAGTAGCACTAACGCTATCGGGCTTCACTACTGCAAGACCTGCAGAGTGGGGTGTCACACACGCTATGGCTTCCTCGAGTGCCGTTCTTTCTAAGCGACTTGTCCGAGAACTTCGGCTCCTGCCGAGAGAACTGTACGATGCAGCCACTCCCCTACCTTCACCAGATCTTCACAAGTACGCTCTAACATTTGCCTACCTGAACAGCGATAGTATGCACCATATCAACGCCGAGTTGGACCCTGAGAATCCCAGGCATCTCAAGGTCGACATTGCCGGCCCAAGTGCTTCGCCATATCAAGGTGTGTTGACCCCAAGTCGACGTTAAATGTGAGCGACGATGGCTAGACACTGACGAGATGCCAGGTGGGATCTTCAAGCTCGAGCTTTTCGTTCCAGAGGCCTACCCAATGATTCCGCCCAGCGTACGCCTCTTGACCAAAATATATCATCCCAATATTGACGAGCATGGAAAAATATGCCTTGATGTTTTACAAGGTATCCCGCCTTCACCTATGTACCGATTCCATTCTGACTTGTCCTGTCCAAAGCCAACTGGAGTCCCGCATGGTCGATTAGCGGTATTCTCGTGAGTATTCAGGCTCTTCTCGGGTCTCCCAACCCTGACGACCCGTTGAGCGTTGACATCGGCAAGAGATGGAAGAATGACGAAGCGACTGCAGTCAAGACCGCAACGGAATGGACCCGACTGTATGCCATTCCCAAGCTTAAGGCTGGGCCAGATGAAAGATCGCTTCCCATCATGACGCGAAAGCCCATCGATGTCGGCGCCGGTTTGAACTCACGGGCTGCTGCCGACAGGGAGAAGCAAGGAACATCAGACGATCCTATGTCAGAATCACTCTCCCAAAGAGCTTTGTCGAAGAGGCCAATAGCTCCCATCACTCCTCCTCATGTGCGCTGCGATGGAGTCTTCATGTACGCGAACCTCCAGCCTATTGATGAGATCCGACTGTTACGACTACATCCGGGGTCAAACGACGATGCGCTAACAGGAACAATTGAAAACGTCCTGCTGCCCATCTGCTCCGATTATGACTCGGAGACTGAGCTTCCCGGCTGTGCTGGGCGCGAAGACGTACAGATTCGGTCCTATGAAGCTGTATCCTATGCATGGGGAAACCCTCGAGTCACAGATACAATATATCTACACAACGACCACTCCGAAGCGACGCTGAGTCTTGCAATCGCGTCTAATTGCGCTCAAGCCCTACGGCGTCTCCGGCATGTCGATGAGGAGAGGTTGCTTTGGATCGATGCTATCTGCATCAACCAAGCTGATGTAGTTGAGCGTAGTGCCCAAGTACGGATGATGCACCGCATCTACAAGACTGCTTCTCGGGTTCTTGTCTACCTTGGCGAATCGTCGTTCGACAGTGACATCGCTATCAGCATTCTCGAGGATGACGCCAACGGTAACAGTCAATTCGTCACCAACAGCCTTGACGAAAATGAGACACTGGCCTTAAAGAGTTTCTTCAATCGTCAGTGGTTCAACAGAGTCTGGGTGCTCCAGGAGGTTGCATGGTCTAAATCTACCCTTGTCATCTGCGGCTTGCGCGCCACATCGTGGAGGGAGACCATCCACAAGGCGTACTCCTCGTCCATCGGGCATGTTAAGGTTCTTCAGCCCCTCCCGTATGTCATGTCATTTGGCAAACCACGCCCTAACAACACCATGGCGCCGGGGACCATCCTCCGTGAGCTACGTAACGCACGAGACTGCGATGCTTCAGACGCCAGGGACAAAATTTACGCACTCCTCGAATTATTCCAACAACGCCCGGACGATAAGCGGCTGACTATTGACTATTCACGCGATGTCTCTGGTCTGTACACTGATGTGACGGAATATCTGTTGGAGAATATGGGAATTAATGTTCTCTCCGAAAGGTACATGCACGATCAAGATGATGATGATAACATACCAGGTTTACCGTCTTGGGTCATAGACTGGACTGTTTCCTCTGCAGTTAAGCCGTCTGAATTCCGTGGTTGCCATGCAGGTGGTCAAGGCTCAAGTGGGCTTACCTTCACGGTATCACGTGAGAAGGGATTGTCCGACTGGATGGCAAAAAATCGCGAGGAACCCCTTCGGCCCCGAGTCTCCAAGTTTCTACCATCGCGGGTCGCAGACCGAAGTTCGAGTCCTTTCTGGCTTGACCGATCCCCCTTGGAACATCGTTCTTTCGAAAAGCACTCCCAGCAACGGGGCATAAAAGTGCGCGCAGCATGCCTTGGGTTCGTTGGAGGAATTCATCTACGATTTACGCGGGATAACTCGGGCTTCTATGGCTTCGAGAGACAGCTTGAGGAGTTCCTGCGATGGGGATCACCGGCATATATTCTGGCGTTCGAGCAACTGCTAGATTACATTACCCACGTCGAGACATCTTCTCTGGAACACATCACATTTGAGAGGAAAGGAAAAGGAACACATGAAAAGTGGAGCGACAAGCGAACGAAGCAGGTGCTGTCGAAACTTCAGAACAGGGTGTTTCTCATAACCAAGGCGGGACTGCCAGCACTGGGTCCGCTCCACGCACAATGGGATGACAAGATATTCGTGCTCGAAGGCGGAGACATGTGCTATGTGCTGAGACGCACCGATACATCAGGGATATATACGTTGGTTGGAGACTGCTTTCTGTTCGGCCATATGCAAACGCGGAGTGTTCCCGCACAAATTTTCCGATACTGTCCCAAAGACGATGGGGTTGACGAGTTTATCTCGGTCCCGTGGGAGGCGATCAATGTCGTGTAGGCCACGGTTCCCACTCTGTGTACTTTTAGGCGTTTAGGTGCTTGTGGGGGATGATAAGGATAGGGAGGGGGGAGTGGACGGAAGAGGGAAAGGGGAGAGGAGGGAGTGGAAGTCTTGTGGGAGAGGGTGCAGGGGGAGATTAACTGGGCACGCAAACAAATTCCTTCCCTGGCCACGATTGACCTTCTTTTGACGCATCTTCGCATTCCCAATACGGCCTGGGCCATGACTTGGAGCAGTTCTAAGTGGGCACTTCTGCTCACGTTAGTCCCACTTGAGGCGGCCTCTCTTGCTCCATCGACATGGTGTCTGGTCGCCGTCCTACAGTTGGCAACGAAATTCCATTATGAATCCGCCATTCATTACCACCACCATGCTGCCGATTATACTACACTCTAGAAGTTATTTTCATCACCCCTCCTCTATTGCAATGCCTCGATGCGTTAAGTCTCAGCAGTAATTATTCGGCCCCGATCATCCCGACACAGTGTCTAATCTTTCTGTATTGCGAGGGCTTGGGGGCAGTAGGTGATCGCTCACACGATGAAAGCGGTTATAGATCATCAGGCTTTTTCTCTGTACAGTAGCACCTGCAGCTCACGTACATACAGACATTATGTGCGTGAATCACATTTCGTTATCTTCCATGAGTAATGATGACGCGAAGCTGTTTGTAATTAGAGGCATGGCTTCGGATATTTTAGATCCGTTAGGGTTGCTATAACAATATACACAGTATAAATTGCGCCATACTGTGCGTCAGCCCTGGGGGGGCCAAGAATTACTCCAATTGGAAAGACGTTATGTGTCAGAATCTGGAAATTGAACCTGGCCGCCACTGTAAGAGGGCTAAGTGAAGGCTCTGGTATGACTTTAACACAGCCGATAGACAATGCTAAGGATTACTTTATAAACACAGCCCTAACTACTTTTAAAAAATCTTCTCTTACTAGCAGCACTTATACAGATGATGTAGAGCCTGAGATTGTTAAGGAGCCTAATGGGCTAAGCTCCTACAGCTAGGAGTTAGGAGGCTAGGATAGTACTAAGGCGGAACTGTTAGAAAGCCAGCAAGAAGCTGTTACGGCCCGCACCCCGAGGGGGTTGAGAACGTCGCGGGTAGGCGTCACGCCGGAGCGTAAGGCAGGTACCCTAGGGATTGGTGAACGGGAGGCTGGATGTTAAAGTAAGTACTCTCAGACAAAGGGGATACACAGTCACTGTAGGCCGTTGCTCTATAATGCACAGGCGAACTGAACAGTAGAGCACAAATGAACAGTGTATTACTTGCGTAAGGAACCAAGTCCTTCACTCCATCGCGGCTACGATGATGGTATCTATACTAAGCTATCTAAAGGTAACTTGTACCGTGCTTGGTGGGAAGTGCTTAGTGTTGTACCGAGCACTTGCGACCAAGCACTTCCATCCTTAGCGTCGCCGGCTGCTTGGTATCACCAGCGGGCGACCTCACTAAGCAACTCTTGATTGGTCGTAGGGGCTTCGGGTCTTTGCACCCTTGGCCCAGTGCACATGGTGGTGCGCACAGTTTCAGACGCGGGGACAACGTCGGGCCGCGCCGGCCCAAATGGCGGCCTGCAGGGTCGTCACACCTCCTTTTTCTGCCTTGCGGATATCGTAACGCCATAGGTTTTCTTGTCTCAGATTGCTACCTATGAGAAGAAAAATGCTTTAGTCGTTAGCCTTACGGAGTTAGCTTAGGGCCAGATCTTCTCACCACTCGTTAGTCGGCCACTGACGAGTGGAATCCAATTTCTGTGACTTTCAGCCCCCTTGCAATTGTGAATCCAGCCAAGAAGTACTGCATAAGACCTCAGTCGATGAATCTAGCTGTGAATAGTTAGTATTGCCAGGGCCGAGTCTCACTGCCTTTGTTATGGGGTTATACTTACCGCTGGATTGATGCCCTATCGCTCAGAATCGCGATGACTGCTAACAGTCTCCCCAGTCCTCTGTTAATGGCATTTTTCGATTTCCGACAGCTATACGAGCTATCATGTCATTATCCAAGGACAGTATACCTGTGGAGGCTATTTATAACGACCCTCCAGGCTGTCACTTGGGTCGGGGCGGCCTGACGAATCCCCCGTAGAAGGAACAGTGCAGGAGGACGGTATACACTGTCCAGACGCACTGGGCCAGGGGTGCAAAGACCCGAAGCCCCTACGACTAGTAAGAAAGTGCTTAGTGACCCACAAGGACTAACAACACCAAGCACCGCTCAGTTAACTGCTTAGCCGAAACTGCGTAGTGCACCACTAAGTATAACGGACTAAGTAAGGTATAAAGTACCTCCCGTCTAGTTAGTATAGATAGTTATAGTTGTACCCATAACCTCTATAAGAGACTCTAGTTCCTTACGCTAATATTCAATTATTCATTTATATCTTACTATTCAGACTTACCTTTATATATTATAATAACAGCAACTTACAGTAACATTAAACTCCCTATCTAGAAGTGCTAACTTAATAAGCCATCTCCAGAATACCCTTTACCTGTTAGCGTCTTACTATACGTTCTATCTTAACCTGCGTTAGTCCTCTTAAGGCCTATGTTAAGTGTAAGTTATAATATAATACTAATATACCAGTTTTAAACACTATTTGTTAAATTCCTAAACATTACCTCTCTCTTACTATTAACATATTAACCTTTAGAAAAGGTAAGGAGCTTAAGGAAGCTTAAGCTTAGCCTTAGCTCCCTACTGTTGATAAGTTAGCCACACGCCTTAAAAAGTTAAACCTTAACCAGTAAAGGCTAGTTAAAAAGCTTAACGAAGCCTTCCCTAAAGATATTAAAAGCTATATTAGTCTTATCGAGAAACTCTAAGCTTAGCTTAACGCTGTTAATTTAAAGAATAACGACCTTAAGGGCTTATAAAAGAAACAGGTAAAGCTCCCCCCTCCATCACGCTTTAAAGGAGACTTTACACAGTTAGAGTCTTAGATAGCCTAACTCTAAAGCTATGTTACTTATTATAACAAACAGTTTTTTAAAGAAGAAAGAAAGGTTAGGTTCGTTAAGGCCTTATTAGATAAAGTAATAGCTTACTAATATAAACTACATGTAAAGATAATTAATAACCTCTTTATAAATAAAGCTTATAAAGAAACTCCCGAAACTTAAGCCCTTTTTAACAACTTTGACATTTTTATTAATTAATTTTAAACTAAGTTTAGAGAACTAAACGCCCTAAGACAGGCTAAATAACGCTTTATAACCTTAAGGCAGACATCCTCAGTCCTTAAGTTCTTTACACGCTTTAAGTTAGAAGCTGTAAAGACTAAGCTTAGCTAAAAGGCCTTAATAATACTATTTTAGAGCAGCTTAAAGGAGTATATTACTAGAGACCTTTATTAAAAGGACCGACTAGACCGTCTTAAGAGTTAGTTAAAATGGCTATTAAAGTTGATAATCGGTATTATAATTACTATTATTAAAAGAACTTCTGGAAAGAATAAACTCCTCACTAATTAAGCAAACTTAAGAAGGGGAACCAGTTAACCGTAACAGGCCACCACCCTAGACCGATAGACGTTAATATAGTAAACTGCCAGAACCGACCTAACTGTAATAAACCTTAATAATAATAGCAGTAAAAGCAGTTTAAAGACTTGTCCTAGGTCTAATGTTTTAACTATAGTAAGAAAAGCTATATAATATAATAATGTCCGTTATTAAAGTAAGTTAGTTAGAAACTAATCTTAAATAAAGAGAAGTATGTTAAGTTTAACTTAGGAAACGTTTACGTTAGGATAACAGGTAACGAAGAAAACTGTATTTAGATAGATAAATGTGATTTAGGAGATAAAGGAGAAAAAGAGGAGGAAGAACCCTAGGACGTAATGTATCTAATCCTTAAGAGTATCCTAAAAGAGTTAGTTATAAAGGTGCAGGTCGTTACAGACTGACTTTAAAATAGAAATTTAAGATAATTAAAGGTGTAGGTTATAAAAGACCGACTTTAGGAAGAGATATTCCAGTTAGTTATTATAAGCCTTAAAAACCTTACACTGTAAGCTTAAGAATTAAAAAAGTTTAAGAAAGACCTTAACTTAAACCTTATTAAGATGGTAAAGGGAGTTGAAGAACTAACTCTCCAGGCTACCTAAGTGGTAAAATAAACCCTGGAAAATAAAAGAGAATAAGCCGAAAGAGTTAAGCTAGAAAAACGGAAGTTCTTCTTAACTATACCCCTTAAAACTCTTAAACACTTTAAGCATATTAAGTGGATTAGCACCCTTACCTCCTTAGAAGAAGGATAGTTAAGATAACTACTCTGTATTAAGGCTAGTATACCTTAGACTGGTACTTTAAGGGTCCCCTAAGAAAGCACGAAGTAAATATATTAACAGAGGATTTAAAAGTTAAAGGAGAAATATTAAGAACTGGTAGACGAAGTAAAGGACTTATAAGTTAAGAGACTTATTATAATGTTTAAAGATAAAGTAGTAAAGGTTAAGTTATAGCTTTAAAACAGAGTTTACTTTATTAACTAACTTAAATACCAACTTATTAAGGAGGATTATTTTGTAGAAGAATAAGTTAGTTTACTGTTACCTAAGTTTTAGGAAGAGGGTTAGGAGAAGTAACGGATATAGAGATAGGTAGAAGAAAAAAAGAAATAAAATATTACTTCTCCCGTTCTGTACTTTATAACAGCGGCATTAACAGTTAATTTTAACTACCCCAGTTATAAAGATATACTGTAAGTTAACTGTATATATAATAACTGCACTCTTAACTAATATAATAGGCTTAAGGCCTTTTATAATTACTTCCCTAACGTATAAAGACAGGACTACTTTATTACAAGAGTAAAGGTAAAGGTAACTTATTATTAAGTCTCTTACACCTTAGTAAAAGAGTTTAATAATAAATGAAAGGTTACTGTAATTAACTAAACCCTTACAGCCTGTTAATACGAAAAGTCACTTAGTAACTACCTAGTTATAATGTACTTATTACACTTTAAAGGAAAGGTTAAAGAGTAATAAAAGCAAACAGACTATAGACAGATTTAAAAGTAAGAGGATATTACTGTGATTTAGTCTTGTAAAGCTTATTATTAACTTATTAAGGACTTTTAGAATATTAAACCGTTTAAAGTTAATTAGATATTAAGGCACGAAAACCTAAGAAAAGTTGATCGCTAAATCTACTAAAGTTACCTGTTTTTCCAGAAAAAAATAAGAAAAAGCTACAGGCCCTTTAAAAGGGCTGGAAACTAATAATTCGCTAATTAATAAAAACTTTAAAAAGAAAGAGAGGTGTTTAAAGTTTAAGCTAGATAAGACTTTAAAGATAAGTAATTATTATAACTTAAATATTAAAAAAGTATAAGTATTATTCTGTTAGTGTTAGTTTAACAGATAGAAGAGGGAGGCCGTTTAAAGTAAAAGTAGTAATTAATAACGGGAGTGTTTCTAACCTAATATACCCTTTATTAATTAACTGAAGGAAACTCCCTAATAAAAAGTATAGAAAGGCTATTCCCATTTAAAATAGAGAAGGAAGCCTATACTAATATAATAACAGTAAAGTCACCCACTATTTACTACTTTTAATTAAAGTAGATAAGGATAAATAATAAGTAGACTTTAACGTTACATTAGTTATAAGGTATAATATAATCTAAATCTACCCTAATTAGAAAAGTATAACCCTGTAATTAACTAAAGGAGTAGTTACCTTACTTTCAGTAAGTCCCTTAATAATAATTACTGTTTAAAGAAAGTTAAAAAGATATTAAACCGCTTTAAAAATACATAAAGCACTTAAAAGCACGTTAAACCCTTAAAACTAAGTATAATTTAAGTTAGGTTTATAAAGATAGTTAAAGAATTAAAAAGTCTACTATATTACTTAAATAATAATTTAAAAAGTAAAAAGAAGTAAAAAGATAATTTATAAGTAAGTAAAGAAGTTAATTTATCTAAAGTACCTGTAGAATATAGGAAGTTCACCCTATTTTAAAAAAAGATACTGTAATTACCAGATTATAAATTATAAGATTACGACATTAAGTTAAAGCTAGAAATAAAGCTCTGCAGCTTCTAACCCTATTACTTAAACCCTTAGTAAGCTAAAGCCTTAAGGGAGTACATTAATAAAAACTTAAAAAATAGATTTATTATAGAATCCCAGTCCCTAATAAAGTACTTAATATTATTTATCTTAAAAAAGGAAGATAATAAGTTACGTATAGTTATTAATTACTAAACGTTAAATAAGGATATAATTAAGAATCGCTACTTACTACTACTTAAAATTGCTGGCGTCGCTTCGTTCGTCATTCTGCGACGGCCCTTCGCTACGCTACGGGGCGCTCCATTCCTCACTTTCGCTCCTGGCAATTTTAGCGTGGGGTATTAAGCTTATTTAAATAAGTGCAGCTAACAAAGCGACAGAAACCTGTCCGGAGGCTAAAACATCTATTTAAAGAGATAAAAGAATAATTAAAAATAAATCTTACTTTTTAAAGTCTCATTTTTTACGATTTAAAGAATTTATTTTATACAGTTTACAAGCTTTCTTTATAAAGTTTACAGGCTTTCTTTTACGGACTTTACAGGCTTTATTCTACAGGGTTTACAGGCTTTACTTTACAGGATTTATAAGCTTTATTTTACAATTTACAATTTACAGTTTTTTTTTCACTTTCACAAATGCAATTCGAACCGGGAACCTCTTTAATTAATATTACGCTATTTACCACTATACTATTTCTATTTCTATCTGTGAAAACTAAAGGTTTTTTTCAACCTAACTAGGTGAATTAGAGTAATAATTTAATAATTTTTCATTATAAGCTTACATAAT
>Ga0247780_1000146_pt1 | contig 68106 bp, 94 predicted proteins | sample UWRJL079202R5_FD_179927 | JGI IMG/M metagenome (GOLD analysis project Ga0247780, IMG submission 179927) | Plant litter microbial communities from Arlington Agricultural Research Station in Wisconsin, United States - UWRJ-L079-202R-5 | ecosystem: Environmental > Terrestrial > Plant litter >...
AAGTTGGTACCATGGGGGGGGGGGGGGGGCAACCGTCCAGTGAAGCTTGAAAAGTGCTATCATGTTTTTGCGAGTTTTGGTATGCTTTGCGATCCTACCTGAAAAAAACGGTCTACTAACTCATCGGGCTAGGCAGCCCTTGGCGCTAAATGTCCGGTCACGACTGGCAGAATGAGATATCACGGGTTCCCCTTGCCGAAGACCCCTTTGGAAGCTCTTGCATGCAAAAAGCGAGGGTCTGGCTTCAGGACTGCATCCACGGTTATAGTGAATGCAAGTCAGAGCCTTCACCGCTTCCGACTCGGGTGGTTGATGTCGGGTCTGGCCTTCTAGGCGCGACTCCACACCTATATGTGTCAAAAGGAGAGGCCCTGCCGTACGCAACCCTGAGCTATCGATGGGGGTCCAACATGCGCTGCCAGACGACGAAAGAGAACTTTACGCGATTCCAAGAGGCCATTCACCCCGACGAGATGCCCCTCATGTTTCGTGATGCCATCACCATCACTCGGCAACTTGGGATTCGATACTTGTGGATCGACGCCCTTTGTATCATCCAGGGCGACGACGATGACTGGAATCGAGAGGCGGGGTCTATGGAATCTGTATATGGCTCTTCTACGCTCACCCTCTCTGCTTTGTCCTCAGCTTCTCCTTCTGAGGGTCTCTCGCCACGACGGTTTCAGCGCACGTTCGAGCAAGTCGACTTGAACGACATCTATCATGCTGTTCACATACGGGAAGAAATACCACATGATTAGTTGAAGGGAGAAGGGACTGACCAATATCCGCCGCTCACACGGGGGTGGTGCCTCCAGGTAGGAAAGACAACCCCAGAGGAGAATGTATAGATACCTGGGTTAACATTCGCCGCAGGAACGACTACTCAGCCCTCGCGTACTGCACTTTACTCGCCACGAGATGGTTTGGCAGTGCAGATCGGGACATTCCTGCTAGTGTGGGTTACTTGATCTCTATAAGGATTACTATCCGTCTCCAGTGCAGCAATTTCACAATTTTCGCAAGTCCCTCTGCGAGGCGAGAAGCGGCGGTATTAACTGGAGAGAGTGGGGTACGATTCTCGAAGACTTACCTCGTTACGCTGCACGGCGACGACCAGGGTGTTGTACAAGACGGACTCCCCAAGGCGCCTAGCAATGGTGTCGAAGACCACCTAGTTGCCACCCTTAACAAAGTACTTAGGGATGTCGTTAAGAAATGCCTTGACTTATCCCGGTGGGAACAACTTCATTAACGTTAACGTTATTATAACATCCTTAAAGTCACCGCGCGAGCCGATATTACTGCCTATCAACGGGTACATTATAGCCAGTATCGGCTCGATATTGTACTTCTTAGCCAGCTTGCCGATAGGGAGCAGCAGATCTTCGAGGATCTTGTCGCCGGGCGGCAGGTTCCAATACCCTGGCTGCGTTATCTTGTCGTACCCTTTTTCGATCGTCAGGTTGAGGAACTTGCGGACGGCATCGTTCCCGCGCTGCGAGTCCAGCGCCTTGAAGTCCATGAGCTCCTTGCCGGTGGAGAATTCGACGTAGCGCACTGCGTTGGCCGCCCAGGGCGGGGTGGCCAGGAGGGTGAGATTGAGTCGCACGCTGATAAAGTCCAGCGCATCTTCATAGGGGAAGTAGACCTGGACCCCGTAGTCGTGCGTGCGGCTGGTCTCCTTGTCAAAATGTGTGTCCACATGGCCTCCCTAGAGAGATTGTTAGGATAAATGAAGATGGGCCATACCAGGAGTGATTCCTTCTCAATCAAAACTAAGCTCTTCCCAAAGTCCTCGTGGAGTCGAAATGCCGCATGAGCGCCACTTGCACCTCCCCCAATGACTGCCACGTCGGCACGGATGACCGGAATGTCATCAGCAGCCGTCCTAGTAGTAGCCGCAAGGATGAGCAGCACAGCCGTGGCGGACCTCATGACGTTAGAGGAAATCTTTTTTTCCCTGACAATCGTAAGAGTTGTTGTCGATAGTAAAATTCCTGATTCGAGTACTGGTGGGTGAAGTTGGGCGAGCCCTGCTTTAAGTACTCGCATTATTGAATGGAGAGACCGGCGGGATGCGGTTGTCTATTCTGTGTGACGTGCCATTCCACCGGGACTACCAATCAAGGGAGTGGCTGGTAGTAGACGCCGTGGTGCTCAAAATAGCCGGAATGCGCCTGGAAAATAAGAAAAGAACATTGCATATGCTGATGCACGGCAGTGATTGAAAATAATAATAACAAGGATTGAATTGGGCGGATATAACATGAAAACTGCCGGGATCTCTTTGAAACAATGCATTTCCTTTGCACCAAATTCTGCCAACCGCTTCTTGGTAGTGTATTAGGTATGGACGGTTAGATGTATTTGCGCTTGAGGCTTTGTGGCATTGCAGTTGGTCGCTACAAGCTGCTGGAAAAGAGATTGGCATTGTCGCTGTAACGGGCCAGCAAGGCAAGGGCCGTTACTGGTAACCAAATCTATTATGGTTTCTATGAAGGAGAAGAAGAGTGGTTAAGCCGCTCGTGTGTATGAGGAAATATATAGTGGCCGCTGTAGTGGAGTCGGTCCCGTCTCTATGGCTGCGGAGGTCTTGGCTGTAAGCATATGATCTTAAGAAATATGCAGAGTGATGGCTTGATTCCATGGTCCATGAGGATGTTCAGAATAGGGAGGTTTCCAAAGAAAGCTGCTATCGCGAGAGCGGTACCCTCCAAAGGGTTGGGCTCTGGTTCGGAACCTGTCCGAAGAAGCCCACGTCGATCCAAAAGAATCTGGACCATGGAGATATCATCGCTCAGGATTATCATGTGAGTTGCCGTCATGCTCGCTCCTTCGTCTGAACCGGGCGCTAGTGCTTACACAGCTGCACCCACCTACCAGGAAATCGGCGTCGACCCGAGACTGCAGTTAGCCCCATTCATGCCCACGCCGTCCGTACTAAACCTTACCCTTGCAAAGCGAGTCACACCGCATCCAATGCCTGACAGATGGGGCATTGTTATCACGGTCGGCCCTTCCAAGTTCCGTCGGCCTTTATTCGTATTCAAAACGATTTTACTTTAAAATTGGTTGGTGCGTGCAGTGGATAATAACTATCGCGTATTACCACTACACCAAAAAGGACGGAACGTTCGTTGCTTGAACAAGTAGCAGTTGCTGTTATATCTGACACAACCCCTCAGCTCTAGAGATATCTTAAGGGTTCAGGGCTGGAGAATCTCATCTCCTGAAGGCAGCCAAGCTCTATTTGTGCCCGCACCTTGTCTTGAACTCACTTGGCGCTTACGCCGGGTGGTAAATTCTGGAAATGGTAAGCTAATAGAGGCACTGAGAGCCTTAATTGTTACGTATCACCACTGCACCAAAAAGCACGGAACCATCATTACTCTGACAACCAGAAATCCTCCAGGCTACCCTAATCCTAGGCTGTCTTCTAAATACGACTATTTAACAAGAACTAAGAGTCTTAACGTACGATATACCTCTTTATTTCCTAACAATCCCACAAGCAAAGGTACCTTATAAACATTGCTAATATTAACGACTAGTAATGGATATAAGCATTCCAAACAGAAGGAGTCACAAATTGTCTATAAAGTTTTGGGTGGCTATTACGGATTCAAATGTCCCACTTCTGGGCCCCTGCTTACACAGGGACCATCTTTGGGCTCTTCGGTTAAAACTGCCCCTTCACACAAAGCCAAAGCTGAGCCGGGGCTGATTTTAGGGTGGTATAACATCAAAATCTCCATGACAGATATTCCAAAGGTGTGTGCATTCAAGAAAATGAGACTAAATGAGGAGAACCTTACATGAAATTCCAACGAGCACCAGTCCGAAGGCCGCGGCATCCAATTCACCCCGTAAACCACCTGCATTTCCGATCGCCCCCCGTCCATCACCGGGCTGGGTCGACTTGAAGTTCGACATCAGCGACCGCCTAATTAAACAAGACCGCGGGTTAAATCCCAGATTTTAAACATGCGAGCACTCTGTCCAGGAGTAAACTCGGTCAAGCAAGAGCTGGCGCAGGTTAGCAAGACTTCATGCAGTGTAGAAGACAGACTTACTCCGGCGAGTAATCCATGTAGTTGTGGATCGAGTCCACCCCCGGCAACCCAGGGCAAGAGTCCCTAGGTGTGCACTCCAAACTCGGCCTCGACTCGCTCGGCGTATCGTCTACAAAATCCCCTTGCCCGCCGCACTTGCCTGCATTCTCCCCCTCATTAAACGTATGACGCAAGCCAAACCAATGCCCCACCTCGTGGGTGGTCGTGATGCCCTGGTCGGCGTCGATAGCGTTGCCCCCAGGGACCGTGCTGGAGAGCAGCATGCACCCGTCCTCGTAGAAGCGATCGGAGCCGGTGGTGACACCCGCCCTGGGGAACTCGCAAATGCCCAGGACCAAGCCGGTGGGGGAATTGGAGGGATAGACTCGGGTGCGGTAGTACAGGTTGAGGGTTTTGTAGTCGCCCTTGCGGAGAGCTTTCTTCATGGCCAGGTGATCTTGGTCCCGGAGGCTGTCGGCCCAGAGAGGGCTGATGGTATGATCGACACCTCGGAGGTTGAAGCGGATACCGGTGGGGGCATAGGTGCGCTGGAGGACGGCGAACTGGGCCGCCATGGTTTCGCTCTGCGGTTGTTAGAGACGGAAGAACGCAGGGAATAGATGCCCTACCGTTAGATAGCCATCGGCGACAGTGTTGCCCTTGGCTACAACGTGAAAGTAGGTGTCGACGACGAGGGTGTTATTCTGGCCGGTGCTCCGAGCTGAGAGACTGTCGGTGCTAAAGACCGTCTTGAGCTCCTCTGGGAAGTCGTGGGATCCGCACCATTCGCGAGCCGGGGTGACGGCGCCGGCAGTGTCGGAGCGAATGACGTGCCCAGTGGCCGAGGCGATGAGCGTGAGACCGAATGTCTTGAGGAAGAACATGTTGATGATTCACAACGAGATGTTGGGGCAAAGATGCGAGCGAGGGTCTGAGAAAGCGAAGTCTGCCTTGTTCCTGTTTTTTCCCTTCTAAGATGAGGCGGGCAGCCAAGGTATTTATCTTGCAACATCATCATCACCATAATGGCAAAACATCTGCCCGTCGCCCCTAAACATGATGCCGAGTCCGAACAGGCAACGACATGGAGCTGAGCGGTGGTGATCCAATTACAGACCAATGTTGAGCTGAAGTGCTTTCGACGCTATTCACTTCCTGGAGTCAACTGATTTGGATTCGTCGAGTCAAGCAGATTACAGGCGCTCAGCCCCCAAGGCTCTAACTCCACAAAGACACTTGTCCGCTGCGCGTTGATGTGGCTTGCGTGCGCGGCTGACGCAGCGGGTCAAATGACCCTCTTGGAGCCTCAAGCGAAGCCTTCTCCTTTTGAGGTGGCTTGAAATGCTTCGCGCGGGCGGCTCTAGCTCGTAGGGCTGAGGTGGTCTAGAACGGTTTGTTGAAATTTGATCTCGGATTGGTCTGGAAATTTCAGGCAGGTAGGGCTGAGCATCACGGGGGGTGTGGTGATTGGTCTTGTTCCTGCATGTGGCTGCGGGATCTCACCAATGAGCTCAAATCAGCGTTGTTAGATCTTGGGGCTGTGCCCCAAAACTCTGAGATCAGGGGAAGCCGAAACTGTTGAGCCAATGGGAAGAAAGCTGCAGATTGTGATTAAGGACTGGAAGCTTGCCTCAACTTGGGGTAGGAATCGGTTCCAGATATCACATGGTTTCAGGCACCGATATTGGAGTGCAATAATGTAAATGTTAGTCATTGCCAAAAGATGCCATATACATGCCGTCATACTTCCACCTCCCATTTGGGGGTTATACGCAGTACAGGGACCACCACTCTAGTGCGTACCCTCCGTGCCACTAGCTCAGCTCGACGCCAAACACAACTTAGCAAATGCAAGCTTGCCAAGCCTGCGGCAGCTGAATCCGACGAGTCTAGGCCCCAGTTAAAAGCCACACACCATGCCTATCGCCGCATGGGAGTTCTTTTATCTTTGCGATACCCCGCATGTCGAAATCGCGCAGCTCTCTCCAAAGCGTCATCGAAATAACCAGCAATATCATGTCAGACGCGCTGGCATTGAGTAGCACAACGACGACGGCGGTAGATTCCGGGGGCGAAGGTGGGAGCGGCCTGTCGACTGGAGCGGTTGTTGGTGTTGCGGTGGGATCGGCGGCTGCTGGTATTCTGCTGCTGGTTGCAGCAGTCCTGATCTTTCGACTTCGATGGAAAAAGAAGAGGGTCTTGGTAGCGGGTGCTGGAGAGGCCACGCAGGGAAAGCCAGAGCTAGACGCAACAGCGGTAGTTCCAGGAGTTCAGACACAGCAATCTGCTGGAACACAAGGCTACGCCTTTGAGGTGGCCAACACGCCGATGGCGCCCAACAGGGGGCCATATGAGGTGGATGGCTCTCTCTCTTAGTCTCTCGGATGGTGAAGGGGGGTTTCTTAGCTTTCGGAAGACATCAATGACAACTATCATCCCTCAGCTTTCATAAGTGATTGGACGACAAGCGCGGCTCCGCGACAAAGTTGCAGGGATGAGGACTGAGCTTGGTGGCCAACCACTCAAACCAGCCATTAGTACACCCTTACATACAGCGCCCTGCAAGCCTAACAGAGAATAAACCACTTAAAATTTCTCACCCAGCCGCAACATCCGGCGCAGGGAAATTAGCGCTAACCGGGCAGGCAGCCAAGAAGCACCGGTACCCGTATAAGTCGGAAGGACAATGAGAGAGAGAGAAAATCGTGCGGTAGGCAGTAGGACAAGTCGGGCTGCCTCTTTATGGCTAGGAGAAGAACGGTCGTGCAGTAGGCAGGTATGATTACTGCAACCCAGAATCTCGATAGGTAGCCAAAAGCACATTCCATTCGCACTGCCAATCTCGAAGTGCCCGACCGACGACGTCCACGACCAGGTGCACAACACGAGTAGTGGCCGCACGGCATCACAGCGAGCATTTCGAACACGTCGCTGGATCTTCCAAGAACAAAATTCGCCGCCGACTGGTCCCGGTCTTTATCTCTGGATAGGTAGAGGGGTTATCTTTGCTGCCTCGGTGTTGTTTTCTCCCAATGCACTCCGACTGGGAATCCTCGGGGCCAACTGGCGAAAGACTGTGATAAAAAATGGCTGCAGGATGGGAAAGCCAGGACGGATAAGCAAAGACGGAGAAATGGAGGGGCAACAAAATGTCTAGCCGATGGATAGAGGACTTGAAGTATGTTGGGCGAGTCGTCATTGGGCCGGTTGGAAGGAATTACTTGGCCGAGGGGACTGGAAAGGCCCAGCCGGCAGGGTGACCATGCTTAGCTGACGGTACCTATGTGCTATGAAGCCCCTTTGGCTGGACGCCACGGCGTCGGTGGTAAGTCCATCTTCCTTCCAGGTGGAGCGATCCAACTGGTAGATGAAGATGACTGTTAGTATATTTCCCTTAATTCCGGATCCGACACTAACGATGCAAAATGGGTTATTGCTCCGCCAATCCTCTGCTGAAACCAAGTCCGCGAATCAACACGCATCGTCTCTTCTCCGGCAATGCCACATCAAATGGGGAAATTGAGTGCCGTAGTATCGGCGCTATGAGAACCGGTCGCCAACTACCGTCGATATAGTAGCCCGATCCGCCTGAACCCGAGACGTTCGCCCTAGTGTCATGGCACATCCTCTCTCATGCGGGAAGCCCAAGTCTGGGGCCGTGACCTGCGCTTTGAGTGGCTCACGTATCGCTGTCGAGCGTCAAAACCCAGGATATCTCCCCACGTTTGCTTCGCTGGTACCGAGATTACCCGGACAGAAACCTGCCCTGACCGGGGACGGAACGAACGACTCTCAATTTACAATACGGAACAGCAGACTCGCCCCAGAAAATCCCGGATTCTTGTGTCTCCAATTGCGACTTCTCGCTTCGGAACACACATTCCAGCGGGAACTCGCGATAGCCGCGCGACTGGGAGAGAAGAGTCTCGCGGCGAACGACGGGGTGGTGGAGAATAATAATGGGGTCATGGAACACCACGATCCATGGTTCCATCGCGCCACAAACCCAGGGCTTGGTATTCTTGGTATCCCTGGTGGCCCCGACCTACCAAATCAAGAAGATGACGAGCCTCCAGCGAAACAAGTATAAAGATGGATTGACGGCGCAGGAAACAACACATAAGACCACAGCAACTCCATCATCCCGATTCAGTCCCCCCTTAAGCCAACCACCTCACTGTCCCTCGCATCCAAGCCAAGATGAAGTTCTCCATCTCCGCCCTCGCCCTTGCTGCGACCGCCACGGCCAGCCCCCTCGTCGAGCGCCAGAATGGCAGCGGCGATGGCCTCTTTGCCCCGGCAGTAAGCCATCCAATTCTTACTTAACATTTTCCCAGGCACAACTAACACCCCCTCCCCAGGGCTACTACACCTCCAACGCGCTCGGCGGTCACACCTTCTTCGCGCCCAAGAACATCCCCGCCGGCGCCAAGCTCCCCGTCATGGTCTGGGGCAACGGCGCCTGCTCGGCCGACTCCCTCGGCCAAGCGCCCTTCCTCACGCAGCTCGCCTCCTACGGCGTGCTCATCATCGTCAGCGGCACCCCCCGCGGCGGCGGCAGCACCAACGACGCCGTCATGCGCCAGTCCATCGACTTCATCACCAACAACGCGGGCAAGGGCCAGTGGGCGAACATTGACGCCAGCCGCATCACCGCCGCGGGATTCTCCTGCGGCGGCGTCGAGGCCTACGCGCAAATTAACGACCCGCGCGTCAAGGACATCGGAATCTGGTCGTCGGGCCTGCTGGGCGATCTCGACCGCGCGAGGAGCTTCAAGAAGCCGGTGTTCTTCTTCCTGGGCGGGCAGAGCGATATCGCGTTTGGAAATGGCGAGAGGGATTATAACTATATGCCGGGGGGGACGCCCAAGTGGAAGGGCAATCTGAATGTGGGACATGGTGGGACTTACCATGAGAATAATGGCGGCAAGTTTGGCACGATTGGCGCGCGCTGGGTACAGTGGGTTATGAGGGGGAATGCGACGGCGTCGCAGTATCTGAATGGGGATGGCGCGAGGAATGCGGGGTGGTCGGTTGTGTCGAAGGATTCGGACAAGTTGAAGGTTGTCCCGATCTGAGTGGGGGCTGTGAGGGCATTGGGGTCATTTGCATAGCTGAGAATGAAGGAGTTGAATGATGAATATGATCTCTTTGTGAAAGATTTGGAGTCTGGCAGAGTGGAAGGACCATTGAAGTTCTCTTCTGAGTCCGATCACCGGTTCTTTGGCCCTGAAAAGGGGTTGCGGCAGGCAACTTCGCTGAGGTGGTGCATGAGCTGGCTTGCTCGAAGAAAGTGCTCCCAACGTCGGGTGTGACGTTGAAACCCCATTTTTTTCTTGACCAAATAGTTACAGGAGCCAACTTGCTCACGTGCGGATTATGTGCCACACCAAAAGAAAGGGTTTCATGAGTGCGAAAATGCGTTCTTGGAATCCTCAAACGGTCCTGTTCGGGAACGGTATGGCCTGGGCTTATCACATCACAGGCCTTTTCTACATATAGCAAGGCCTTTTATAGTGCGGGAAGGTCTTTTCGGAACGCAAGAAGACCTTTTGGTATTTATGTAGGTGTTTCCAGAATGGGAGATAGCCTGTGATAATGAAAGCTATGTGTCGTCTTCATTTCACACTGACTAAGGGGGCCCTTTCTTTGCCCTGAGCCTTTCAACTGCTTTTCGCTTGGTCCCAAAGTCTGATATTTAGCGTTCAGGGAGTTGTTACCTCATGAATCTAGACGCTAATCATTGTACGGGCGGCTTTACCTGGAGCAGATCTTTGCTGCCAACTTTGCCGCCGACGCTAGATCTGGCCAGCCCCTGAATTCAACCCCTGAATAGTTATCTTGTCCGTAGAACCGGCTTCTCACTGGTGCATGCGTCTATTTCCAGCTTTTTGTTTATCCATGTATCATCCAGTTCTCTAGAATGCCATCCGCATGATGGGTTGCAGGCTCGGGCATCCACTACCGCCTTTCCGCCTCCCAAGCGGGAACGGACCGGTGCAGCAGAACTTCAAGTTGTTATCACCCCCACTGATTAACGTCCGTGGCATACTCCAGAACCTCACCGTCGCCCTGACGATTAACCCCCGCTTATAAAGGCTCGGCGTGGCAGAATCTTCCCACACCATTGGTGGGGTATGAGCAGGGCAAGCCCTGATATTCAGAAGCACGTTTTCAGAATTCATGGGAATTTAATTGAGTCCACCTATCTGGAGAAAATCCCCATGTCCAGACTTGCAAGAATTGCCGCAGTCAGGCAATAGTATTGTAGAGAGATGAGGAAAAGAAACCCCCATCCCTGGCCATACGGCCGGCACTCGCGAATATCGGAGCTGCCAAGTTACCTATTCTGCCTCAACAAACGCTCAACCGGTCCTCTCAGGCCCTCCCGTCGCTCCATCGTGCCACATCTAGTATTGCGAGAAATTTTCGTTTTTGTCGTCGTCCTCAAGGCGCAGCGTGGTCACCCAATCTCCCGTACCAAACCACATCGGTGGCTCAAGGCCCAATTCCTCAGGAGCAACGTCACGGCGGCGACGAAGCATCTTCATCCCTCCAGCCACTTTGAATTTGACTCTAGTGTAGTCCTCGAACCACTGGAAGAACGCCGGTGGCAACCTGATGGCCGGTTAGCCTCTCTCCCACAATCAACGTAGATAGAATGACAAAGGCCTACATCTCCCTCGTCCGTCTGAGTGCCTGAGCCTTCTGCTCCCTCTGTCCGCCGCCGAAGAACCGGAAGTCGAACTCCGCTGTGGCAACCAGATCGCGCACCAGGAGCAAGACCGCAACCTTATAGGTACGGCCTTCTCGGCGGAACCACTTCGTTCCTTCGACCAGCTCCTTCTGGTACCCGCCATCCTCTCTGGTGGGACCGATGTACTCGTCGAGGTTCGCCTTGACGTGGCAGCGGACGTGTGAGTCAGCGCGGTTGTACAGTTTATACCAGTAGTGTTTGTTTACACCGGGGGGCACAGGGTTGGCTTTTCCTTCCCAGTCGGGCAGGCCGCCGTGCTCGTTGGCGAGCTTGGTGTTGTCGGTGAGGAGGCGGATCTAGAACATGGAGAGATGGGGTCAGGATAATCCAGTTTTCATGAGAATAAGTAGACATACCACGACCAGGGCGGCAACGGGCGCGGGGACGGGCGCCACGGGCGCAACTGGAGCGGCGGGGGCAGTGGGAACGGCAACGAGGGGAACAGGCGAAGCCGGGGGAGCGGAGGCAGCTGGCGCAAAGGCATCCATTTTCGCGGCTTTGTTGTTGTTGCGAGATTGAGGGAGGAAGGGTTTGTGACATGACCCCGCGGTAGGTGTTTACCTTAAGGTATGCAGCAGGGGTCGAGAGACAGGAACCAGAATAATGGCAGTGACGCTGGCCCAAGCGTGGCCTGGCAGCCTGTTCGTCTCATGTTTGAGCCTTAAGGGAGCAAATGTCTCTATTGAGACCATTAACTAGTTCCGAGTCTATGTCATCAATCCGAAAGATCTTATTACCCTTTTAGTGTGATGACTTGGAGGGCTCTTCAATCGTTAGGTAGGTACCTACTTGGTGGCTTTGGCCGATTTGACATTTACTTGGGAAGGCTTAGGCCCTCATACAGACGAGGGAGATATAAGTCATGACATTCTATCTACAAGTAGTGGAAGAGAGGGTAACTGGGCAGGCTGCCACAGGAATTTCTTCAAGTGGCTAGAGAACTAGTGATCAACGGTGACAAAGGCGAGGGGGGCTGCTTCCCAGGCCCTGGCTAGGATCCAATGGTACTATTTCTCATCGCCGACGGCAGCGGCCACTTCGTCATCTCCGACCCAGCCATCCAGACCTTCTCGCTGACGGGCCTCGTCACCCTCGCTGCCGTGCTGGGCACCTTGATCATCATCATATCCTTCCTATCGTTCGTCGCCAACCACCACGGCATGCACGACAAAAGCCAGCTGGTGGTAAGAGGCCCCGAGCTATTCGCGTGTCCCGACTCGAAGCTAGGGAGTAGAATGGGAGTGGGGGAAGGTGAGGAGAGGAGGAGAACGAGGGGCAAGGAATAATATAGAGCTAACTCTGTAGCCTAGGTAGAATAATATCCAATCTTAGACAATTCCAGTCAGCGTGAAAATGAAGGCTGTCTGCTGGCCATGACAAGGCTTTGTGCCGCATTTCGCTGGCGCCCTCAACATCATCGTGCCCGCGAGAGATGTTATTTTCATCAGGACCAAACGCAGCACGGATCCTACAGCGACCGAGACCCACCTCGGACAGGTCCAGGCATTCGCACTCGGAACACCTGCCACCGCGCAAAAATCGCCATTGTAAAGCCAAGTTGCTGCCGGCTGGGTGCCCCTCGTTTCTTGGGGACGTCCTCAGGGGGCGGTTGCAACTATGCGCAGTCTGCCAGCACCAACGGCCCTTGGGGGAGGTCCTGCTTGGTGGATTGGCTAGTGGGAGGTGCCTTACAGGGGGGTACATTGGCACCACGACAAGGGTCTGAGTTTTCTGACAGAAATTGTGACAGGCAGGGGGGTTCCATGGATAGACCCACAATAGCCCCACAGAGCCCAGGCAACCACGCAGGAACTTCGCCAGCAGCTCCAGCCAGGCAGGCACCGAACCTCAACATCGTTCTTCCATTCTCTCTCAACAACCGTTAGCTGTGAAACTAAAACGGCTGATCAGAATGGCGGCAAGAAGGCGAAATCCAACCGCAGCGAAGCGACGCAAGAAAGATGCCGAGCAGGGCCAGGATACGCAATGCAAGAAACTTGAACCCGAGGTACTCCCAGATGCCAGGCCCTTTGGCACGCTCAGCGTCATGCCGCTCGAGATACTCTTCAACATCATGTCCGCCTCCCGCCTTGACGTCCCGACCCTCGCAAGCTGCCGTTGCGTCTGTCGCGCGGCGAAATCCGTCGTCGACACTGGCATTCTCGAGTACAAATGGCTCGCCTCGCACCACCTCAACGTCATCCATGCCATGATCAACGCCGACGCAAGACACCCCACCTGCGCCGCCGTTTGCGCCACCCTCCGCCTTGAGCAATGTAGTTTCTGCAGCCGAAAGATACGCTACCGACCGCACGCGGCCGGTCCCCTCATGTCCGCCTGCCTCTACCTGCCCACCGCAGAGTTGCTGTGCACCACTTGCTACAGCAATCGCAGCGGTGATCTCATTCCCTATTGCGAGACCCATTTGCAAAAGCATCTGTCGGACGTTCGAAAAGACCTCGGCAAGCGTGGGGAGGACCAAGCAGCCGTGGATTGGAGCCGCGCGCACTTGGTACCCTCTGCTCAGGGGTTACTGCAGACGTCGGGGGTGAATGGGAGGGTTTACCACCAGCGGGGCTGGCTTCGCCCGGTCCTGTATGATGCGCGGGCTGTGGAGCAGGTGTTTGGTTTGAAGTTGGAACGGTACATAAAACCCATCATCTCCTACTTTGAGGTGTTTTTGCGTATGTATATGAAGATTGTTGCTAATCGATTAACAGCAGTTTGGGTGGTACATATGTTTCACTGGGATGTGGGTGCAATTGGTGGAGCCACATGGTTGACGAGAGCCTAGAGATGCGTCGGATCATGCTCCCGTTAGTGAGGAGCGAGAAGCGTGGCCCCCTGATAGCATCTCTCCATTCCCATTACGATATGCCCTACCTTGAGGTTATGCGTCTCCCTAGATACGGGACACTGCTGCGTGAGTCGTCGACAGAGGAAACACCGGAGCCGGAGCTAGAGTCCGAGGCAATGTAAGGGTTCGATCTTTGAAATAGAGTATCTTTTTGCAACTGAACGTCATCTCGCAGCGGCTGCCGCCTGACAGATAACTAGAGCTCATCGTTGGAGGAAGTTCAATTGAGAGGAGTGGGAAGGTTGATGGGTAGAACCAAGCAGTTAGAAGACTAAAGACAGAAAAGAAAGCGAATACGGGGCCAGGCTCCACTTTAACACATAAGGGATTATAGTTAAACTCCACGCTTCCGAGCTCCCTATTTTCTGTGATGCTAAGGGCAAAACACATCAACATATGAGAATCAACATGGAATTGAAACAAGTTATGAAGCTCAGGGGGTCCCTCTGGTGTTGGGTTTTGCGTGTCTAAAGGTGTCTAGAAGACGATCTTCGACTGCGCTTGCCGACAGACTTATCATGCCGGCATGTATCACATGTCTCGTCCTATTCCCTCCAAGGGTGTGAAGCGCTAGTGACAAACTATTGACAATGTTTCCAAGAGGTGGTAAGAGGTGCAGACGGCTTATCAAGATGTTTGGGGGACCAGAAAGGGCTGGGCACCTTGGACTACTTGCGCGAGTTTCCTCCCGTCCCCTTGCTGAAAAGACGTCACGCATCGGAGGGGCTCTCTTGGATCGGGGGCTAAAGACACTATTGACGCATCGATGACTCGGACTTGCTGGGACACAACTCAGTCCTCAACCTATGTGGGCTGGGCGATGCGCGGGGAAGGGATGCATTTGTCAAGCCAATGGGGTCAAACTGGAGGTCTTTTAGGGAACCTCGATCATCTCTGACTGCAATCTTGGTTACCTATTGGGGGTTGCAAGTCGTACTTGCTTGTGAAATCCGGGGTTTGTCCGCCTGTTGTGGAGCTCTCCGTCGTGTTGGTTACCAACTTTGACCGCTGCTGGATATTTCCGCTTCCAACTCACCAATGATCTTCTCCTTTACCCCTGACATGGTCAGGTTGGATGCAGCAAATCCCTCTCAAATGCAGGCACATCCCCTCATCACCCGCGACACCACATGAGTGACGCGATTGCGTCCAGTGGCCGGACGTCATTCCAGAAGCATGACTGACCCGGCGCATCCACCTTCGGGAAGGTGCATTTGCCCATCGGATGGGCCCCACCGGCACCCGGAAGCACGACTGCAACCCCACTGCCGAAGCGCCTTCCCTGTGCGAGCACTGCCGCCCCCCTTCCCTAGAGCAAACACGAACGAGCTATCTTCTCAGGGTGACGCAGTGGGTGTTGTGCGCTAGCAATCCTCGTTGCGGTCACATCGCACGCGGGATTTGCCAGGCGAGGGTGGGCGAGAGCATCTCGCCGTCCAGGAAGGTCACGTCGCACGCAAGCGGCCAGTCCGAAAGCGGAAGTTGGTTGTTCCCCGAAAACCTCGGCCACCAATCGATCGCCAAGTCATCAGATTCGCGGATCACGACTAGGCTCAATCGCAGCCATGGCGTAAGATGCGACAACAATCTGCCATGTGCGGCACTACCAGACTCCAGCATGGACTCGACACCTATAAGACCCCGGATGCGCGCCGTGCCCAGAATTGAGGCGTCTCACCACACCACACAGTCGGCAGCCAGATATTAATCAGGTTGGGTGCGCACTTTGGTCCTTGCAGCGCCAAGACAAGACTCGATTCTCGCCTCCCCTTTCGCGATGAAGTTCACCAGTAGCGTGTCGGCCCTCCTGGGCTGCCTGGCCCTAGCGTCGGGCTTGGCCGTGGAGGCCCGCGACCCGAACTACAAGTCCTACGACGGGTACAAGGTGTTCCGCCTTTCCTTCGGCAAGGATGTCGCCAAGGTCTCCGGCATCGTCGAGCGCCTCGGCCTGACCACGTGGAAGGGTGCCCCGAAGCCCGATGTACCGAGCGACATCGTGGTGCCGCCTGCCCAGGTCTCCGCCTTCATAGCCGAAGTCGCCGGCATGAAGTTCATCACCATGCACGAGGATCTTGGCAAGTCTATTGACAAGGAGTCGCCGGTTAGCATCTATCGTGGTACTTTGCACTGTCCTGGACGTCTGTATTTGCAGTTGCTGATGACTCTGCAGCTGGAGCGGCGGTTGATATCTCGTGGTTCAACTCGTACCACCCCTACGCCGACCATCTCCAGTGGCTCAACGATCTGGCGGCGCAGTATCCATTGCAGGCTCAGGTCGTGTCTTCGGGCACTTCGCTGAACGGGCGCAACATCACCGGCATCCACTTCTGGGGAACCTCCGGCAAGGGCAAGCCCGCTGTCGTGTTCCACGGCACCGTACACGCCCGCGAGTGGATCGGCAGCATGGTGAGCTCTCAGCTCCCTACCGTATTACTCCATTAAATCCGGTTTTAGTCTTGCCCCATGCGCTCACATATAACCCTAACCCCGTCAGCTCTGTGAGATGACAAGTGTTGGGGTTGGGGTTAGCTATCGGGGCACGGGGCAAGACTAAAACCGGATTTTATGGAGTAATACGGTATCTAATCAAACCCCGAGCCCCAACTAACACCATCACAGGTTGTCGAGTTCCTCGCCTTCAATCTCCTCTCCAACTCGGGCACCACCGAGGTTGCCGCCTTCCTCAACAAGTACGACTTCATCTTCTTCCCCATCGTCAACCCCGACGGCTTCGTCTACACCCAGACCACCGACCGCCTCTGGCGTAAGAATCGCCAGTCCACTTCAGGTAGCACCTGCATTGGCCACGATATCAACCGCAACTGGGCCTTCAAGTGGGATACCACCGGCGGCGCATCCGATAATCCGTGCGGGGAGGACTTCAAAGGTCTCAAGGAATCCGATGCCCCTGAGACGACCGCGCTCGCCGCGTGGCGTCAAGCTCTTCATCGACTGGCATGCGTACTCGCAGCTCTTCATGACTCGTGAGTTCTTTCCCTCTGAAAATCAGTGTCAATAGCTAAAACCCCCCTACAGCCTACGGATACTCCTGCACCGCCCTCCCCACCAAGAACACCGAGTTCCAGTCCCTGGCCAAGGGCGCTGCCGCCGCCATCAAGGCCGTCTTCGGAACCACCTTCGCTACGGGCCCGATCTGCTCCACCATCTACAAGGCCACCGGAAGCAGTGTGGACTATGTGAATGATGTCGTTGGCTCCGAGTATACCTTCACCCTCGAGCTCAGAGATAAGGGCGCCACTGGGTTTGTGCTACCTGCCAACCAGATCTTGCCCAGTGGCCAGGAGGCGTATGCGGGTGTCAAGTACTTGTTGCAGAATATGAAGTAGAGAGTTGGAGTGTTGGATGTAGATGGGGGAGGGAGGTGTAGATTAGGCTGTTGCTTCTACCAATGAGGAAATCCGGCTTTTACAGTGAATACAGTCTTCCACTTGGATGAACGTTAGTACAGAGGCTCTGGGTAAAGAAAGAATCGGACCCCTCAGCCACTACGAAAGATGCATTCCTACTATCAAGGTAGCACATGGTTCCAGATTTTTGTTGCAGGCCATCTAATCTTCTGAAATCGACTTCCTGCATTCTCTAACAGCCTGTTTGATAGATCAGGATTCAAGTTCTCTGATGGGCTCCCCAACATCATGATCTAACTCAAGCTCCTCATCGACCCCCTCTCGATCTGGACTCGTAGGGTAGGTAGGGGCGCACCCTCTTCCGACCGTTTGGAGGACCCTGCAACTCTAACCCCGTAATATGTTGCTCCACATCTCTAATGAGAAGTATAGTGAAGTCTACTGAGTCTTCGCCGCATCTGGCGGTTATCCCTTCCAAACTCATATTCTCTGCAATATCCGACATCAGGTCAACCCTGTAACCATCCAGTGAGGCTGGTCGAGGAAGTAGGCCTTCCCTCGTCAACCCCATCGTGAGTGCGCCCAACATGACGTAGCTACAATCCCTAGCACATCTCTGCCCGTCGTCCCAGATCAGAAAAGTTGAAAGGTTGTGAAACATGGTGATGATCTCCATAGCTTTCTGTCTTCGCTGGTTGATGCTCTCTGGGGACCCGTTAGTTCTGAAAAGGGGGAAGTGCAAGGTAGTGGAAGTACATACCGAGCACATGTTGAATGGAAAGATTCGTGGCAACTAGCAACGCCGAGCTAGCTTGTATAGCTCTGCGCGTCGCTCGCTTGAACAAGCCTTCCTCGGCGAATACTTCGGAGATGAAGATCCAGTGGATGAGATCCACGCTCGACTTCTTGAGGGGGGGTTCTACTTCCAGATGGTCGATCTACGTGTCGGTGAAGAGTTCGACTACCTCGTGATACTTGTAATAGTCGACAATGGCGGCAACCTTGGCGAGGGCCTCCATGCTGATTGCTAGAGGGGCACGGCGGGTATGGCCATGGATGATGTTCATCAAGATGAGCAGCGCTGCCTCGTTCCAGTCTTCGGCATTGATGATCCTCAGCCCATCGACGACATTGTGCTCGATCCAGGGGCCGGTCAGCGCCTGTTTGAAGTACGGGGACGCGAGGATGAGGTGCCGGGAAGAGAGCCGCAGTCGGATTTCGTGAGGCTCGGAGGCCTCTTCAAGTTGTGGTGCGTGCCGTGGAGGCCTTCATGTTCTTCCTCGTCCTTTTCCGGGCCTGGAGGTTAATCACACGGCAATTGTACACGTTCCATTTTTCGGAAAAACTGAAAAGTGTACTTTCCCTCCAGTGCTGGCTCGGTAGTCCTGGTCGCAACTTCAGACCCGACGATTCCAGCCCATGCGCCAGCCACATGCATCGCGCTGTTCGCATTGCAGTGGTGGGTGTGGAGGACAAGCAGTAAGTCCCCCTGAGGGTCTACCTCATGGGTAGTAGTCGCCATCTTTGTCAAGAAGCGGCCGGTGGTTTCGATGCAGATGAACTCGTTGTTGTGTTGGGGAGTTTAGACTGACCCCCTGATGGCCGGCAGAAATTTTCAACAGAAATCCTTCTGTTTGCATCAGATAGCGGCAGCCATGCTGCACTTATCGGCGAATCCAAACCCAACATTTCCGCCAACCTTCAAGCTTCCGCATGTTCTGGCCCCAAGAAATGACCCATCTTCCCTGTGCAAGGGATTAAAGAAATTCTCACACGGTTCTTGTTCTGGAATAGTAGGCCTAGCTTGTTCATCACAGGCCCTGGTTGCATCGTGGAAGGCCTTATTGTGCTCGGGAGGCCTTGTCGAGATGCAGGTAGGTCTTGTTAGGATGAGACATGGACTAAACTGGGCACAGTATGAAAGCCTCTTTAGCACATATGAAGGCCTTTTGTGAATGGGAGATGGCCTGCATAACCAAAGCCAGGGCTTTGACCGTCATACGGCTTGAATTACCTACATTGAGGTAGGCCGTTAGAGAATATATACAAGCCTTTCCTGAATAGGGGATGGTCTAGAGTATTGCATGCAGGCCTCAAACGTATTGCCAAATGACTCGGTTTCGTTAGAACAGGCCGTTGGAGAATACAGGAAGGCGTTCCAGAAGATGGGAAATCTTTTTCTCTGGCTAGTCCTACTCCTCCGAGTCGTCGTCGCCCCCCGATCAATCACTCGGCACCCCCTACCTAGGTGGTTAATCGTCACTCAGCTCTTCGTCCGTCTCATACTTCGGGTCGACTGGCCCCCAGCTCCAATGAAACCCTCTCGCACGCTTTTTAATTTGTGAGAGTTTGTCAAAGATGCTCCTCACCCTCCCCTCCTCCTTCATCCCGCCATTACCGTCTGCAATACTAGGGTCGTAAACAACCGTCTCATCCATGATATCAACACAATCCCTCCCGGGCAAGAGGACCGAGCGGCGCCGCACGTGGAGGACGCATCTCACTGCCGCCTGCTTGCATATCCTCTCTAGGTCCCAATGGCGGTGTGTGAACCGATGCACGCCTTTGAGACCGAGTTTGTTGCGTCCAATACTGGTGTGGAAGTCTCGGATCCTCAGGTTGATGCAGAGCTCGTAGAGCGAAAGGGGGTTGAAGGGGTCTTGCTCGAGGAGGTAGGATTCTAGGGCTGGGATGACAAGTGAAGGCGTGCAGTTGAGCAGGTCGTGGTCGTTGATGTAGTCGTCGCGGAGAGTGAGCTTCTTGAGGCTGGGCGGGAGGAGATCCTGGAGTTTGGTTTCTTTTGTTCGGTCGTTAAAGAGGATGAGCATGGGTATCTCGAGCGAGGTGAGATTTTCGAGATGCTGGAGGGAGCCGATGCGGCCTCGACGGGCGGATACGCCGCCCAGTAGATCGTAGTGCAAGTTTTGTAGAGTCCGGTCGTGTTTTCCCCCCGCGGCATCGAGGGATATGGTGAGTGTTGTAAGCGAGCCAGAAACGCTCTTCAGGGCCCGGGCAAAGGTGTGCCATGTGTTGAAGTCATCGGGATCTCTATCACGGCCTAGGTTGGCCGAGTTGGCATTTTCCACGTCTCTGTGTCGGGCGTCTTGTATGTAACAGAGCAAATCGTCCATATCCTCAACCAGGAAGTAACTGAGACTTTCCAGCTTCGGCGCTCGGGCGAGAAGAGTCTTGATTGCCGATGGGTATGACAAACGGTCGACTAGCCCAAGTGTTCGCAGGGCTGACAGTTTGGGTCCAGCCACCATCGGACGTTTCATAAACTGGAATGTTGTACATAGTTGCTCAAGACGAGGGAGATGAAAGACGGATGAGAGCCTTGTGACTGTACTATGTCTGCCGAGTATTCTCGAGTCCAGGTTGTTGTGGATGGTGGCATTCTTGAGGCTCAATAGCCCCCCGATGACCATCTCCAACAGATCAGACTCCTCAATCAGAGTAGTGTCTATCAAAAGTTCTTCGACCATGGGGAGGGAGGCCAGCACAATCCCAGTGAGAACCCCAAGATCGCCAACCTCAGCTTTCGAGCGAAAGAAGCGTTGCTGCAGCTTTGTTGGCATGTCTAGTTGTGCAAGTGCATCCAGCCACAGCGGGCTCAGGTCGTCAGGCACCGAGCAGCAAGCAAAGTGTGTCATCCAGTCTTTGGGCTGAAAGCCAGAATGAAGCACCACAGACTTGACATGGAGTGCCAGTGCAGGGCGGTGGCTAATAGTCCGGAAGAAAGCGTGTATTGGGAGTCGGGTCTGGAACTGGGCGGAGCCAATTTCCCATGATATATTCCGATACAACAGAGGCTCGGCGACGACCCTTGTGGCTTGACAGGTCCGGCAGAAGGATGAGAGCGACGGAAGGGGCAGTTCTTCGATGATTTCGTGAAGAATCTCGTTGGGGAGGAAGAACAGAGCAGCCATTTTTTGGTGTCGTGGACCAGGATTTGGATGGTTGCTGTGTGATCAGGATGGCAAACGCCGTGGCAAACGCCAAAGTCTGAGGTTGGGCTTCAAACCCACCAAGTTCAACGGAATGGCAAATGTTTTCTCCGTCGGGACAATGCAATTCGGTGCATATTCAACATCTTTGTCTGATTGGCAGAGGCTGACGCGCGGGCACCCAATCATCCTCGCGTGAGCTGTGGCTGTGTCAATGCACTCCAGACAGTGCATTCATCCCTCCCTCTATTTCTCTCTCTTTTGTTTCACCATTATAATCTACTACGCAAACGCTTACCTCTACGTCACGAGCGAGGGACAGTCGATGCTACTCATCTCCACTCAATCTTAGAGAAACTGAGACAAACTCCTTGAAAAGACCGTAACGAAAGTCTGAAAGCGTGCATCAGCAGACATGCTGTTGAGCTAACAAATATCTGTCGGGGATCGCTTGGGCCTAGAGAGGGGCGAATTGAACAGATCCCTCAAATTCTGCCGTTTCAGATAGCAGAACTGAAGTGGCGGCTTTTGGATCTTTGGCCCCAAACGTACCTACCCAACCCCCTAACCAATTCCAAACGGTCTTCATTGCTGACTTCGCCGCAGGGGCTTTTTTATCGCAGACAGCGAAGGACGCCCTTGTCAAGTCTGCTCATCGATCAGTTTCTTGGGGTACAGTATCAAGGTAGCGGATACCTTGGCCCTCCCGTCTACTTCGCGATTGCTTCGTTTGGTGAGTTGATGCCTATCAATGAGTGAGCGAACGCTAATTATGTGTGGTTTTCTATCGAACCCTTCATTTCTCCCTTGGATACCACGATTAGATAGTTTGGCTCAAGTATCAACACTGTTTAGCGATTCTCAAAAGATTCAAGGATGGCTTTCTCTGTGCGAGAAATGTCACGAAAGCTGCAGCACAGTCGCCAGTGGCTGGCTTCCAACGCGCTGGCTTGATGTCGGCGACGCTTCAAGAAAGCCACGGCTTGTCATTACAAGCAAAATGAGAGGGGCCACGAACAATAGGTACTTAGCGTTGAGCCATCGATAGTGACCCATACACAATGTTTCGGACAACATCCACCCGTTTTGAGTCTCAACTCTCGGAAATCCCGTTGGATCAGCTTCCTCGGACCTTCACCAACGCCGTTCTTCTCACAAGGACTCTCGGTCTACGCTATATATGGATCGACTCCTTTGCATCATCCAAGACGATCCCAAAGACTGGGAGAAAGAGTCTCTTCAGATGGGAGAAGTCTACCGCCATAGCTTCTTAATTCTATCTACCAACATCGCAGAAAACCAGGACAGCGGAATCTGGCCACCTGATCGACCGGAAAAGCTCCCCCAAGACACAAGAAAGATCAGAGTCATAGTCGGACTGTCTGAAGAGGATCTATTCGTACACAGATTCCCCGTCCCTCGCGGCAAGCAGTACAATTCGAAAACCAAGTCCGCCTTCTGCAGATCGACAGCCCACGGCACCTGTGGACTCCTGGACGGATACCTCCAAGACAGGGGATGGACCTTCCAGGAACTCGTCATGTCACGCGGAGTGGTACATTTCACTGCTACGGAACTCATTTGGCGCTACAACACCGAGGCCATGTGCCAATGTGGCATTCCTACCCGGTCCAAATCGCCCAAGGAGAGGTTCTTTGCTGCTGTTACAAACCCCGAGTCTTCGCAACTGCTCATGAGCTTGGACTGGACGAAGATGATCTCTGAGTATAGCAGCCGGAATTTCGAAAGACAAGCTCCCAGCCTTGTACGACATCTGCCGATCGACAGGCTTTGATCCCGCCGATTTCAATGCCGGCATTTGGCAGCAGGCAGCTGAGCACCAACTCCTCTGGTATCCTGCAAACGCTGCAGGGGAACACGGGTTCCAAGCAAAACTGAACCGACACAATGGCCCATCGATCCCATCATGGTCATGGGTCCAGATCAACAAAAAGACCAGCTTTTGCACCCCTTTGCAGCAGACCATCTGACAGGTGAAAGACCCCCGACCAAAAAAGATGCAGCCCCCTACAGACTCCAAAACTAACATCTTACGCATCAAGTCCCGAGTCGCCACCCTCAAGCTCTTCAACAAAGACTACGCGTTCGAGAATCCCCGCGGCCGCGTGCAGATTCACGAGGCCAACTTGATCAACTCCAACTCCAACCTCCACGTGACAGCCCAGCCCCTAGCCCATCACAAATACCAGACATGCTCCCCTCTGTGCTGGAATTTTACCCTGACAATAAACTTCCTCAAAGACTTCTCCGGCGATTCGCAGCAAGCAAACCTGACAGCCCGACGCCCCCCGGGTTCATCATCGCCGTCGTCGTTAACCGGTGGATTTTTCTCGAAACTCGGCATCTTCAATGACCCTGCTCCTGACACCTACACCTACAACAAGGAATCATTCTTCTGGGAATCATCGCAGGAACTTGGGCTGGACCCGACAGAGCGACCCACCTCTCCGGTAGAGCGGCCCCCGTCCCCGATGCCACAGCCAGCGTCTACCCGTGGCTTCTCCCTCAGCAGGATGTTGAGGGGTCTTATTCCTCACAGTCAAGCCAACGGCAGACTGAGTGAGGTTGACGGGGTGTTCTTGCTCTTATTTGCAGGAGTTGTTGGGGCTAATCGTGCAGATGGCAGTGTCAGGAGTCTTACGGACGTCGATAGCGTTGTTGGGCCGGTCCTTCGTAAAAAGGTAGGTAATGACGAGCCGCAGGGGGTGGAAGGTGGGTGGGAGCGCGTATGGATCTTCTACGATGAGGTGAATGGATGGTCGGAGTAGGGGCGCTGGACTCGAAGAGGAGATAGATATTGTCTGAAACCAGAGAGGATAACTATCTCCTGTGTCGTGAATAAGACTTGGGTATTAGTAGTTGCAATGTGGAGTGCTCAAATCGACAGACAGACATCCCGGTATCTGTTTTGATGTCGAAGCCTTCGGCCTGACACTCAACCAGGTTCCAGCTCGACTCGACCGCTCACTCAGTAGCAATCCTTTCCCCGTTTTGCTGCAGGGAAACTCCGATTCGGAGCCAACGCATCTGAATAGTATTAATCGAAGCAAACCAGTACATCCTCACTGGAAAAGGGAATGTCAAACGACTCAACACACTTTTAGGCCAACTGGCTCGCATAACCAAACGCCAATCGCTCACCACGCTCCCAATGATATCCAAACGAAATGAAAAGCATACCCAAAACCAACATCACGGTGAAACGTCACTCAAGGGAAATAAAACTGTTGCTGTGGCTGTCCAGGCGGCGGATGCGCTAGGAAGTCAAAGGGCATCGAGTCCACCCCGGTATTAAAAGGATCTGGTGATTCTACATCTGCGTTAGTCTGAAACGAGCTTAGACGTGAGTAGTTCGGTAACATACCCCAAAAGATAGAATCATAGAGATCTAGCGGTGACATGTACGAAGCAGGGTCGAATGCCATATCTGGCATGCTGCCCGAGTGCGGCAGTGGCTGGCCAAACGGCATACTGCTCCCGACTGTTAGCGACTGGAATCGAAAAAGGCATGTGTACACGTACCCAGAGAAATCTGGCATCCCGGCGGCGACGGCGACGCCCTGCTGCTGCTGCTGCAGCTCGGCCATGGCCAACGCAGCATTTTGGTGGGGATCTAGCCCGGCGCCCTGGGGTTGTCCGTTCTGGCCATTCGCTACCCCGTTACTAAGAGCAGAGAGATTGCCAAACTGCAACGGCGTGCGTGTCCCCGAGCCAGGGCCCGAGATGCTGCCCTCCCTCTTGACCCCCGGTCCAACAACAGAACCGTGGTCGTAGATGTTTTTCAGTGCCGTTAGCGCTCTAGAAAGCGGCCCAGAAAGTTCGATGTCGTGGTCCGACTTCTGAATATGAGGCTGAGGAGAAGTCTGCTCTTTTGCTGCGGTCGCGGAAAGCGCTGATATGAGGTCGCCCTGGAGCTGGCGAACCTCGGGATCTGTCTTTGTGTCGCCCAAAAGTCCTAGCAAGACAGCCGACGACAGTCCATGATAAGTGAAAGCCCAGGACCTTGTCGGTATCACGGATAACTGATGCATCGCAAGGAACATGCGGACAGTCTCGGTCAAATTTGCCTTGCAACGGTCCGCCAGGAACTTCTTCTGTGTTGGGTCAAGCCCGGTGCCGCCCCTACCCAGCAATGCGGGTCGGCAGCACACCGACACAATAAAAGCAGTGTGGAGACGTACAGCAAAGTGCTGCAGTCGATCGAGCGCAGATTTACAGGCATCTTTGCTTCGCAGCGGCGTCAGCAATTTCTCGCGAATGTTTTCCACCGCCGCGCAGTTCTCCATGATTTGAGAATAGGTTGCTTCGGCGATCGAATCGGGATTCAGGCGCTGCGAGATGATCTGGTTGAGGTGATACATTGCTTCGAGGTATGCCCACCCTTCCGTCTCGGCAGTGGGAGACATTGGGATCGGACAGCAGGGGATGTTGGTCATCGGCATGCTGTAATCGTCAGTCCCAGGCCCTTGCAAAGGAACACGGCACATACCGGTCAAAAGACAAGGATGTGAGGGTATCATGCCAAAGGCAGGTCCACCTGTCAATCGTTAGCTTGCATCATGACAACTCATTGGATGAAAACAGTACCATAGCTTTCGTCTTGACATCTCTTTTTTCACCGTTTCGGGGCTTGAGCGGCCATCAATGTGCTGTGTTCTGTGGAGACCGAGGGATTGAGCTAACCGACATGTCAAGCCAAGTAGGGCCCACGACGCCTCCGCTTTCATGTCGTTGAGGAGGACGAATCCCACCATCAGCATCGCTTGGATGGAGTCGAGGTTTGGTCTAAACGAGGATCAGCATGGATCATCCACCACACTCAACCCTGCGACTAACCTCAGAAGGAAGTTTCCTACCCGCAGGAAATGGAAGGAAATCTGAATGTAGTTCTGTGAATCTTTTGTGCGGATGTGATAAGGAGAGTCGTGATACTGTGAGCCAACGCCAAGAACGCCAAATAGCAAGGCCAGCCATGATGCAGAAACAGGTCTTGTTGATTTTGTCGAGGATCTGGCATTCTTTGCCCGGTCTTCGAGATACACCATCAGTTTGGACTCGAGGTCGTCGATGTCGATCACAAAGCCCCAGAATGGTTGTGGGATCTCCTTGTATGTCCGAAACAGTCTAAAGGCCAGAGGTAAGTAGAGTGGCAGTACCGTGGGTCAGAGAAACACACTTCATAACCTCCCGATCAGACGGGAGTTCAGTCGAAATGTCGGCAGTCAACTTATTCAGATGACGGCCCGACATCAGCGGGAATGGAGCCGAGTTATCCAAACCGAGGAGGGACCGCATATCTTGGCGTATCACGTTGACGTCCTCGGGCTTGTTGGCAGCGGTTTGCTCCCGCAACAGGGCAGGGATGCTGTTCTGGCCAAAGTCTCTGGTAATCTCAGCCGTCTCGGACTCTACATACGCGGTTAGCACGCTGGCATGGCGGCACGGCACGTCGTCCTGGTCACACACCATACGCACTGATAGACTCGCGGCCCTCATGGCTCTGGCTCCGGGACACGGGCTCGTCGGGCGAGTGTGGTCGCTTTTTCACATTGGTCTGAGAGTTGGTATCGGAGAATGAGCCGCTTTTGCCCGTGGCGGAGCGGTTCGGTTTATACGAGCAGAGCGCCGAGTGTTCCCGTTTGACGCAGTTTTCGCACGGCGCCTTGTTGTCGCACTTGACCTTGCGCTGGCGACAGGGCCAGCATGCGGTGCCTGCATGGTAGTGAGCAGGAGCCAGCATCATGGGGCAGGCAGGTTGGCATAGAAAATAGACGAAAAAGGGGTGGGAGCGACGCCTCCTGGCAGATGCCGAGGGATCGCCAGGGGTGGTCTGAACGAGCGACGGCGATTGTGTTGCTGGGGCGGGGTAGGGAGGGGCCGGAGAACACAACGGAGACCCACTTACCATATCGCACCTTGCGGTGCGAATGGATGATGCGACTGGCCTCCTCGGGCGTGAGCTCCTCGAGGTTAGGGCTCTCGTGCGTGTCGGACATTGGCAAATGGCGTTGCAGACAGTGTGCTATAGATGCGCGATTGCGCGAGCCGCGGATACGGTACGGTCGGGTGTCGCTGGGATGGAGGCTGCGGCGAGGCCCCTTGGGCTTCAGGCTGACTGAGGGAGGCAAATGGCCGTCGCGGGCGGGCGCCGCAGCTGTCGGGCCGCCAAACAGATTCGGGTGGAGCCGCAGCTGGCCCCAAAAGTGACTGGGGGGATGAGCTCTGAGCTAACGCGTGGTACAAGGCGGTTGATCCAGTTCCTGGGTTGCGGGCGCGGGCGTGTTGGACGGAGAGGGTATGGTGGATGAGTGAATACCGATTGAAATCCGAGGACTTTGTCCCCTCTTCGAAGAAGCCGAGCGCCCTCGAGTTTTAACGTGGGGAACTCGGAATCTGCGGCCTGCGAGTGGCGGGTGGGGAGGCTCTGCTGGGGGTGCTGACTGAGATCCCGGGCCCACCCGGACCCTCCTCAAAAACCCCGGTCGCCCCTCAGCGGGTTCGAGGTTTTGTTCTCTGGATCTCTAGATCCCGACCAACATGAGTTCCGAGCACGAATGTTATGATTTTCCCGCAGCTTAGAAGTGCCGCAGTTGGTCCAACTACAGCCGCTCCTCAGCAAATCAACGCACTTTCGGCGACGCGATCGAGAGACAATTGAATGGATGTTTTCTTCGTCCCGGTGCGGGGAATATGGTCCGTGCGCTCACCGGTCGGTGAGCAGCTCTGCTCTGACCTGTGCACAGGGTCCTGGCGTCCACTGTTGTCGACGCAACACACTGGACACTACATCATGATTAGGCAGAATGCGGTGCGAGATTTGCTGCAGATGGCAGAGTGTAGGTTTAAAGCTGCGAATAGTTGCACGCCTCTCCCCGACTGTATACTCTAATTTTCAAGATTGTTGCGAAATCCATGCCCCTAGTGTCCAATTGATACCTCTTCCATCCCATCATGAAGTCCGCTTGTCGGCACCCCTGCTGCAATGGCGGATTAACTGCTCTCCGCGCCGGGGCCCCATCGCACCATTCCAGAAATGGAAGAGACTGGAGGCGTCTTCGCAAAGTGCCCGGCCGTCTTCGAACATGCCTGAGTTGCGAGGCCAAACACCTCCGCGACATTGCATTGGGATACTGTTGTTTTGTTTGCTCCCCGGCCGCTTGACGGAGTGTTTGTTGGTTGAATCTGGAGAGGTAAGTGTTGCTTTTTATACCCTGTCGTTTTAAAGCCCTCTACCCAACCCTGTTGCGCCGTTTGTCGCCCATTTGCAAGCGCAGAAACCCCCACGAGCACCCCTCCAGATCCACAATGAAGAGTTGCACCGCGACACAACTCATCCCTCCCCAATTCAAGATGCCGCAATCTGGCAGGGGCATCATATCTCCCTTGAGCCGATCCGGAACACCCCTGAGGGCTCGCGCAAGTGAGCTTGCCTCAGATTGAACGCCCGTTCCATTGGCAAACCCCGCACTGCGCCCTCGAGATGTTGGTTCCTGAGGTATTCCCTGCGGCTGGACAAGGGACGGGAGCGGGCCGACTTTCCCGCCCCTCGGCGTCGACTCTAGGGCTACGTATTCTATCGAATGCAAACAATCACGGTCTTGGATGCTCAGTCACTATGCCTCCAGACATGCTGACAATAGTGCATAGAAGTTGCCAGGACGCATTAACACCTTGTGCAACGGCCGTCTTCCGGAATTGTTCCACGCCTTACAATCCCACCAAAACGCCTGAGAGACGATCTGAAAGGCATCCACACCCAGGGGCTCAGGGGCTGCCAGGCGTCCCCTCGTATCGTCAACGCATAAGGCAAGCCCTTAGAGCCCCAACCCCCGTTTACCCAACGCATTGTGTCTAGAAGCGAAGGCGTTTTCTATGTAAGTTCACGCATCGGTGTGTCCTGTTACATGCTGGTTTATTCCGTCCCATCTTTCTGCCCTAGGGTGCCTCGTCTTTTCTGCCTTGTTTCTGTCCATGATCTGGTGTCCCAGCCGATTCTTCTTTCGTCCCATGCCCATGCCCATGCCCATTTCCTCTGCCTCCCTCGCCTCGGACCGGAGACCCCCGCTCAACCTTCCTTCAACCACAAGTTGACTGGGAATGCCTGTGGCTGTGTGAAACGATGCTCTGAGTTTACAATATTCATAGCAGGCCGGCGTTTGAAGCCCTTCCTCGAGGTGGATAGGGCCTTGCCACCGCGGGTTCACCGCATCGGTTTGTGGGTGTAGACGTCGACACCTCGCATTGCCGTCTGAACCACTCGCAGCATTTCCAAGGGCAACAGTTGGTGGGTGCCCAACTTCGACCGCATTCCCGCCGCGCATAGCCTCCAAATCGCAATTGTCGGGTCCTCAGACGAGGAACCAGAGGAGCACTCGACATGCCGAGCCGCACGGAAAATTCCGGCAACGCAGCCGAAGTCCGCCGGAACCCAGGCAGAAAAACAACGAAGTTGCAAGTCGTGGTCCGGCGTCTGAACGATGATCACAACCTCCGCATAATCCTCCCGGACGCAAAAAATACGCCAACACATCTCGTCGACGAGGAGACTAGCCGATGCGACCAGATTTGCTCGCGCCTTTCGCAGCTCATTGCGCATGGCGAGAAACACCTGGAGCAAGCCCTTTCCAGTCTTGTCCACGAGCTGAGAGCCGAGAGCCAGAAGTGGGTTATCATCCCAACACCTCTCTCCGGCTCTCAAGACCCGCCTAGGGCGACCACTAGCGGACAGCAATTGCGCTTCCAGGAAATTCTGCTAGAACACCTCAACCGCCTCCTTCCTTCTGCCTCGCCCCCACCACAACCAACGCAGTCCGCGCAAACCACGCGAAGCCAATCGACGGGTATCTACAGCAGAATGGAGACGCCCAGTAATCCGGCATGCAAGCGACCATCCGACGAGGAGATCTCGCCCTCGGAAGGCGCCTCGAAGCGAAGAAGAGGCAAAGACCCCGCCGCGCCGCACCTGGTCAACCCGTTTTCCGCGCTCGACAAGGTGCCCTCTCGCCGGCGCGGCCTCAACGACAGCAGCAGCAATTCCTCGTTCAAGACGACACAAGAAAACCATGCATCGGGCATGACCTCAGACGACCAATTTGGCGACGACGAAAGCGAGATCGCCAAACAGCTACAGGACGACATTTGGTCGCATTCCCAACGGGTCGCGGTCGCCAAGAAACCACCCACCAAGCCCGTGCCCTCAACGAGGACCGAGATCTCACTGTCGCATGCATTGAAGATATCTCCGAGCCAAAAGCGTCCCACCGGTCTCACCGAGTCTCGCACCGAGTCTTGGGTCAATCAGGTTCACCACGGAGCCAGACCTGTTGCACCGTCGCCTAGATCCGCGGTTCGTGCTTCGGCTATCCCCAAGCCGCAGGGTCTTCCCATACGGCCGTGTCTATCTGTTGTCTCAACTAGCAGCACAAACTACCACAGCCTCGAGGAGGCCGGCGATGAGATTGAGGTGGTGATCTTGGACGATAGCCCTCCGCCTGCACCTCCGACGGCCTCGAACGTCACGCCGAGGCCTACCAAGTCTGCGTTGGCACCTCCCCCTATACAGACGACGCCTGTGCGAACTCCGGTCACACCTGCAAAGACGATCGTGACGCTGTCTCCCCAGACTCCGGCCCTAAAGAACCTTCACAAACGATTACATGGGATCTGGCGTATGTTGAAAGAATCCCGAATGCCTGCCTCTTTGTTCATCTACTAACAGACCTTCTTCACCTAGCCACATTTCCATCTTGGCTTAGCCCTGCCCCTCTCGCGGTGGCGTGGGAGATGACGCGCATTTTCGTGCATTGCAAGATCCAAGACCTGGGCACTCTCGATATGCGATACAACCCAAAATGGGCCGGCGCCGGCGGTATTGAGGCGATGTGGGACGATCTACGGCGCTACGACACCGAGCATCCCGATCCCTCCCTCGCTGATTCGAAGCGGTTCCATAGCTTCCCCGAGAAGCCATCCGCCGATGCCTTCGCTGCGGCTCTGAGCGGATTCGAGTCCCGCGGTAACGTCGTGGTGATGACGGCGTCGCTTGATTACGTCTACAAACTAGGGAACCCTGCTCTGTCCGGACCTTTATACCGTCTCGACATGAGGCCTCTAAAACTGGACCCGGGGTGTCGCCTCACCCGACGCTTCGGACCTGATCGGTTCTTTGAGATTTTGATCCCGTCACCCACTGCGTACGGCGCACCGTATGCAAAGATGGAAGGCGCTTCAGACTTGATTATTGACTGGATAACCCAGGGTCAGCACTCGTTGGTGGGACGTGAATGGCGCGCGTTTTACACACAAGATTCCGGTTACAAGAAGCCGACGAAAGAGTACCGTCTGGGGCCCGAGCCTAAAGCCGTTCAGAAAGACCGCGTCCATTTCTTTGCCGAGACTGGACACGACTTTCGCCGTGCACCGAATAACAACTGCGTTTTCGTAGACGTTGACGAGACTGTTGACCACCGGACGGAATTCAGCGTGAGCCAGATGCTTGACTGGCTGTTGCAGGTGGAGAAAAACACGGAGCAGCCACATTTGAAGTTGTTCTCGAGAATACAGCTTGGTCTCACAAAGACCATACCGGCACTCACGTTCTCCCCGGACCAGTTGATTCACAGGGACAAAGACATTGAATCCGAAACCGGCAATGTGATGAACGACGGCATCGGTTTGATGTCACCTGGTGTAGCGCGCCGGGTCCGCGATGTGCTCGGCCTTTCGGAAATTCCGTCTGCCATCCAGGGGCGTCTCGGTTCCGCCAAAGGGATGTGGATTCGCGACGTTGAGGAGTCCGACGAAAACGCTATCTGGATTGAGACGTACCCATCTCAGCGAAAGTGGGTGTGCGATTTTGGGGCACACACAGATTCTTCAGGCGGTGATCCCTTACAGCGCACGCTAGAGGTCAAGGCCGTCTCGTCAGAACTCAAGTCCAGCCGCCTGAACCTCCAATTTTTACCGGTGTTGGAAGACCGTGCCATTGACAAGCCAGCAATGCGCGCGACCATTGGAAAGCGGTTGACCGATGATCTGGAGAAGGAGTTTGAGGCCCAGGACAATGCGTTTAGCAGCCCCATTCACTTCAAGCACTGGTTAGCCCAGAATTTCAGCACCCGAAAGCGCAGAGTCGATCGCGGGCACGTTTCCATGCTAGCTAGCCTGCCCGAGAGCAAAGAGGAGATCATGAACATGCTTCTCGATGGTGGGTTTGACCCGCGCAAGCAAAAGTTCATCCGCGATATCGCCTACAACCTTCAGAAGGCAAAGTGCGAGGATCTCCAGGCCAAGATGTGCATCAAGGTCGGACGCTCTGCGTACATCTACATGTGCGTGGACTTTACAGGGACTCTTAAAGAGGGGGAAGTGCACCTTGGCTTCTCCACCAAGTTCCACGCCGAAGCTGAAGACCGTTCATACACTCTCCTCGCAGACTGTGATGTGCTGGTTGCACGATCGCCAGCTCATTTTGCGAGTGACGTTCAGAAAGTCAGGGCCGTTTTCTGCCCCGCACTCCATTCCCTGAAAGACGTCATCATCTTTTCGAGCAAGGGTAACGTTCCACTTGCTGACAAGCTCTCGGGCGGTGATTACGATGGTGACCTGGCTTGGGTGTGCTGGGACGCAGATATTGTCAACAACTTCCAGAATGCTGAGGTCCCTAAGCCGCCTGATCTTTCCGGCTACCTGGTAAAAGACAAGACGACATTCCGGGAGTTGGCGGTTAGAAATACACTCACGTCCCAGTTCGGCAGCAGCAACCACAGTGCCAGGGATTGGGAGGCCCTTGAGAACGGTATCTACAGCATGATCAACAAGAGCTTTCGGTTCGCTATGCTCCCGAGCTACCTGGGCATATGCACGAACTTCAAGGAAAAGATCTGTTATCAGAACAACAGCGTTTCTAACCACGACGCCGTGATACTGTCGAGCCTCGTTGGCAACCTTGTCGACCAATCGAAACAGGGCATCATTTTCACAGAGAAAACCTGGATGCGCATGCGCCGCGACTATTTCGGAACCAAACCACCCCAGGATCCGGCTTATAAGTTCGATGATTACAACTTCGGCAACATGCCCGACAGCGCGCTTCACGTCATCGACTTCCTCAAGTTTCGCATTGGTAAACCCGCCACTGGAAGGCATCTCAAGGCCCTCGACCAAAAGATGAGGCAGGTCGTCAGCCGGGCCCCTAAGCCCCGAGGAGCCATGACCTCCTCACCCCCCGAGGAAATCGAAGCCCACTATTTCGACCCTGACCTCGCCAAGCTTCACAACGACTTGGTAAAGGACTGCGAAAAGTCAATGACAGCTAAAAACATCTTGGAAAGCCTGTCCTCCGCGATCGACGCAGTCTTCAAAGAGTGGGAGATCCACATGGCAGGGAATAATAAAAACCCCGATACCTACTCCGCCCGCATGTCGAAAGTCTACCACGCCTACCAGGCCATCACGCTTAAGTCTTTGGGATGTAAGATAAACCCATTCACGGCGTTTGTGCTAGGTGACCCGTGGATTGGCGACCCAGACGAGGACAGCCAGTTCGCGCTGCTCAAGGCGAGCGTGACGTTTAAGAAGTTCTACAAAAAAGGGAACTTCGTCTTCAACATGGCGGGTCGGCAGCTGGCTACACTAAAGGCTAAGGCATCCAATAAGGGAGGCGTGGGGGGCCATCTGATGACGGTGGTTCCGTCGATGTATGCGGCGATGAACACGGATCAGAAGTTCATCAAACAGTATTTGGCGAGGAACGAGATGGGTACCGGATGGGTGGAGGATGAAGAGATGGGGGAGGGACAGGGCGGAGAGTATGAGGACTACTAGTCCATGTACTCCTGTTGTCTTGTTGAATATGGCGGGAAGAGGGGGCCAGCGGGGAGGCAATGGTGGGGGCCGGCGTGGAGGATTTGGCGGAGGACTTGGTGAAGTCGGGGACGGGGGGTAGTTTCGGGGTTTTCTTTTTGGCGACTGGGTAGCTAAGTAGCCGGCGGGGCTAATTGCCCCCGGGGTCATGGCCGGAAATGAGGCCTTGACCCGGCGAGTGCCCGGACAGTCCGGCCGGCAAGCCGATGCCGGCGCCCCTGGGTTCTTCCGGCCGAGTTGGCTGCGAATGAGCTCCCCAGGCTGTTTTTTTGGTAACTATCTTTTACTACTGTCATGGGTCATTCTGGTGACGCGGTGAAAGTGATGAAGGTGGTGAAAGTGGCGTGGCTGATGACGTGGTGTGGTCAAAGTGGTGTGACGAAAGTGGCGAACCTGTCATGGGGCACAGTGGTGAAGCTGTCATGAGGCCTGAAAATGGTGTGTGGCCTGAGAGGGCAGAGGTTTTCTTAACATTATTTCCCCTTCCCCTTTTAGTAGTCCCTTTTTATTCACTTCTGTCGCAGCAGGGTCGCGGTTCGGCTCGGCTACAACTTCGCATTATTTTCGCAATTTGTCGCGGGTTGGTCTGTTTGGGCGACTTGGTGACGACCGAGGGGGTTTTGGTTGGTTGAGAGAGGGGGAGGAGCTTAATGCCTTAGGGTCTGGTAATGGAGTAAGCCCGTGAATGGGGTTGGTGGCTGTGGGGGGAAGGGGTGGAGAAGGGTTTCAGCTGGTGAACGGGGCAGCCATCTCACTATGCCTTGCAACGGCATTGGGGGTGGTGATCCTATTTCGTTCCACAGAAGGTGAAGCTCTGGAGGGCTGGTTGATCCTGGAATTATTTCCTCGGTCGATTGTTAGCGAAAACGAACGAGACCTTAATCTGGGCTGTGGCGACTCTTCTCGATGCTCCTTGTTGAGCCCCGAGGCTAGGGTTGCTAAGCAGCAAAGAACATTCCATGCAGGAAGCGAGAGGGCAGGGTATGCGGCGGTTTTGGTCGGCTGGACCTGTCAAGCTGACGAAACCGCGGCATATGAAATACCTGACCTCGTGGAGAAGCTGAAAACGGGGAGGCCGGTGGGTGGATGGCGATTTGGTCAGTTCTGTTGACTCAAGCCGCTGGTAGCACATCCGTAACACATCCGCCCTCATACTCTATCATCAAGTCAGTTATCTGATCGAGAGATGGAAGCACTTTAAAAAAAGGGTTAAACATCAAAGTACCTTACAAGAAGAGTAATGGTACAGAGGATTCCGGCTGCTGTGGAAATGAATGGCGAGGGCCGGAATCAGGGGTGGAGTTTGGAAGGGCATTTTCATTATCATGATTGTTTCATTGTTCTTACAGTTCTCACGATTTCATCATGTAGCCGGCCATCGCTCTTGAGATTCTAGGCCACGCGGTTTTATCGTTTTGATCTGACTTCAATTCGCACCGCATTTGACGGCTCACCTTCGGGGCAAGGGGATTCTCCTCTTCTTATGGTCAACTCATCAATACATCACATTTTTGGGGCATGGGACTTGGAGTGACGTCTCGTACATTCAGAATTGTGTCCGCTATATGGTGCACGCTCCCACAACATGACGGCGTCGTGCTTAGCAAACAGCTTCGGCAGGGTGGAATGCGCTTTAATATCCATTTGGGCTGTGGCCAAAGTAAATGCTGAGAACAAATCCACAGTGACGGCCCTGCACGCGGGGCCGTCGGCGTTATAAAGTCGGGCGGTAGATGTGAATGCGAGGAACTAGGTAGCTTGGCGAGGACGTGAATTTTCACGCACACTGGGCTTACAACAAAGGCGAGTCAGGAGTTTATCAACTTCTTTGTTCGGCAAGGAGCACGGCTTGACGACGTCGACACGTGGGGCTGCAGATGTCCAAGAGCATCAGCATTGGCCAAAGACAAGCAGGATCCGGGAGGCGGACGACGAGCTTTTGGATGCGTTGGAGGAAATCACGTTTACTAGTAGTAGGAAATTCGCCAAGTCTAACGGGGCATAATCCCCATGAGTTTCTCAGGGTATCCTACCCTCGGCCTATCTAAGAATGTTAATTCTAAAGTCTACAAGCCGCATGTCTAAGTCTATGACCCGCCAATTGCTAGCCCTGATCCACTGCCAAACTTCGTACTAGTATACACAGCTCCTCTTACACTTCCTTACATCCATCAACCAGACGTGCCTGCCGAGACCTACTCAACCTCCAACGGCTTCTCACCTTTCGCGCCCAGGCCTCAAGCCAACTCAACCCTCACACCATCTCCTCCGCACTGGCCCCATCCCTCTGGCTCTGTCCATCCTTCTGACTCAGCTCCCCCCGACTCCGACTGCCCTTCCCCCCCACCGTCTCAACCGTAACGTCAACATGCTCCCTCACCTGAGTCCCCCCTCTCCCCTCGCTATCCCTCCTCCCATCTCCATTCCCACCCTGTCTCCGCTGCCCCTGGCGAAACTCCCACCCCAGAATCTCCTCATCGCTATGGTTATCACCCTTGATATACGTCACTGTCGTCGCTCCTCGAATGCCCAACTTGGGATGCGCATCCGGGAAGTCTCCTGTCCGCGAAGGCGTCATGTTGCGGAGATTGATGTTGGCGCTACGTGTGTCGTTACCGGTGCCGTGCTTGAGGTAGCCAGAGGTCGAGGAGGCGGATTTGGAGTTACTGCCTAAGGAGGTGAGGCCGCCTGTGATGCGACGGTAGAGGGGCCGGAAGACGGGGATGCCGGCGCAGATCATAGTGACGGAGAGTTCGACGGCGGACCAGATGATGAGGGGGACTGTGTCTTCTGTTGGGGAGTTAGTGGATGGCCATGAACTGGGGGGGTAAGGGGTGAGCGGACCAGTGTAGTTGATGGAGGCGATGCCGCCGAGCGAGACGGTGCGGACGATGCCTGCTGCGCCGGCACTGGATTCACTGTCAGCGGGACGGGCGGAAAATGGACTGGGTGTGGACAAACGTACATGACACCGAGGCTCAAGCTCGCAGAGATAATGACTTTCTCCTTGTACTTCATCTTAAGGTTCCAGATGAACAACCAGGGAAACGCGGCGAAAAAAAAGTCCGCGATAATGCAAACCACTGTCTCAGTCAGCATCCATCCCGACTCGGTATAAATCTTTCAAACAACTAACCTCCCAGCATCAGCGAAAACGGCGCGATGCCAAAGAAGCACGTCCCTTCCACACGAGGGTCATACAGCGACCGAATGGGACGACATTGCGTCCAGAACAGCACGGCTACAACAAGCGACACAGCCAATGTCAAAACGCTCGCTACCCACAGCGCGATCTTCTGCCACGCCTCGACGACAATGCGCAGCAGGAAGAGCCCCAGGGATACCTTTGCCGTGGCCATTCCTACGACGGCAAACGTCTGCCCGATCATCTCCCACTCCACGGCGTGGACTGCATCGTCGAGTGGGAGCGCTAATACGGGCTGCCCAAAGCCAAAGCCGGAGGAGATCTGGAGGAAGATGCTGTAAAAGAAGAGCATGAACTGTGTTGTGACGTGTCAGCCACCGAGTCGTACGTTGAGCGCTGGGCTCGTGAGCAACTGACGCCGGAAAAGACATAAACGTAGTCATCTGCGCCAAATTTTTGCACTATCATGATGCGAGTGTATACCCGAAGGAGTACCATAACCGACGTCACGGCCGTGAGTATCCACATGATGGCCATGGCCATGGGTGCCTGGCCGCCCATCGCCATTACGGTGGCTGGAGTCTGTCAGATTTGTAGGCTCGAGAAGGGCGTCGGTGCTTCCGACGGGAGGTGTTGGGATGAGGATGTGATCAACGAGACGTAACGAGTGGGCTGTCAGATCCGTGGGATTAGAATCAGGCTTGTGCGTTGGTGAGGGCGCGCGGCGTCAAAGAAGAGCGAGCGGAGCGGTGGCCGGGCAGCGACGGCGCCGCGGGGAGAGCGAGGCAATGATACAGGTCATATGGACTTCGAGAGAGTTGTCGGCCTTCATGCTGGGCCCAGCTTTTGTGGCGGGTGAAGGGGTTTCTGGGACTGACGAAAAGGGGTCGCCGACGAGTGGGCTCCGGCATGGGGCTCCACACCAGTCGCATCCAGAACCCGGTTCTTGGAGTCGCAAGCGAGCCACAAAGTAGCGGCCTCAGCCGGCTCGCTTTCGCCCTGAGTTTCGACAGCTCAAATTGTGCTTGCTTCATGCTTCAAGGAACCCCCTGCTTGAGAATGACATGACGACAGCACTGACAACTCCTGAAGTCGTTTACCTTTCGTTTCTGGGCCAAGGACATGGAGGATGTTTGCGAGCTTCCTTGACGCCCACATCTGTCGAGCAGAATCCCCCCCGAGGGGCGAATGCCAGAAAAACGTGACAAGTGAGACATCACTTGCTTCGCTGGGATCCCACAGGTCCGCAATAAATGGCGGCCAATTGCCACAGGCAGAAGTCAGCCATGGTGGTATTCTCTTCCTTACACTTGCGTGGAAGTGCCAAAGTGACAGGTCGGGCTTTTGCTTCTTTTCTCGTCTTCAGGAGGTCTTGTAGCATATCGATCGCCACATGTTTCACCGCTTGGAGAAGTCGGGCGCTCAATTCCACCGCCCCGCAAGCCGGGACCGGGGGGAGGAGATAATGCTCCGGGTCAGGAAGCGGCGGCCGATGGGCTGCGCAGAGCGGGTGTTTGTCGGCACGCTTTGGCAAGGCAACATTGAGAGAAAGGTGAAAGGGAGACAAATGTGGCCAGGAATGTGGTGCCTTCGAGGTTCAAGATCACGCTGTGTTTCCGGAGCACCTTGGGAAATTCCTTGATACCGCCTTCCGTCCATCGTCAACCACATTTCGTGACAGCGGCAGGTGTACCCACAAAGGTGCCTGGGGTTCTACCAGTGACAAGCAGCGCTAGTGAATGTAGCGCCTGCCGTTGAGAATGGCGCCAATTCGGAGAACCCTGGGACACGTGCGGACCCACTTGGTCCCAAACGCCTGGGCAGCAGCCATGAGTCGGTCCATTTGACCCGGTTTTACTAGCTACGTCACTTGAAATCCTGCCGGTGGCTTCCGAGACCAGACTTGCCACTTCTATTCCAACGACAATTCCTGCGGACTGCTCGGAGCACGAAATCATCAACGGCGATTTTACTGTGGAGTCTAGACAAGATGCGCCTCCTGTCCCACGTCGATGCGCATTCGTGCATAGTCGGGCGCATGTCCCCTGCACCTTTTTTTCGGATTTAGGATGTGATGGCGCACTTTCACCGCTGCTGATCAGGGCCTGCAATTGGGCGGTGGAGCTCTTCTTCTCTGTGGCTACACAGTAGGTATTTCCGTGGCTTCTCCGAACCCACACGCCCGGAACGCATGGTCTGTGTCTGTTTGTTGCAGAAACTTGCTGTCTCGGATCCGCTTCCCTGTTCCGCGACATGGCCCTCCCACACCATTCGAGCCCCCAACTGCGGGAGGCCCCGGCCGCGGGCCTAGTCTTACTGCGTGAAGACAACGCTAGCGTCACATCAACTGCAATAGCGCGTCAAATGGGGTTAGGCATCCTGCCTTCCCGCATCTTCCGCCAGACGTCGGCCAAACATCGTGGACGAACTGGCCAAGACACCATCCTGGCTGCCATGTACCCGGCTCAATTTAATGCAAGATCCCTCAATCTGGATGCAGCTGTGCGGAGTGGAATGCGAGGGGGTGGAAGATGGACGGGGCCTCGTTCGTTAGCAAAATTCGGGCCGTCCCCGAGATTGCGTCTGGTGAGCGTTCTCCCGGCAGTTCATCGCGCGTGGCCTCGACTGCTAAAAACCCCAGGATCCGCCGCGTGTTATTCCAGTTTCGCAGCAGCCACGAACGCGATGGCGATTGATATCGTGATTCCCAACGTGGGCTGGAACGGCATCCCAGGATCGCTTTCTGCTACCTTGCTTGCCATTGTGCTCTATCTTCTGGGATCCTACCTCAGCAACCCACTCCGCCGATATCCAGGCCCCTTCTTTGCGAGTAAGGCAGACTGGCATCCCGCTCACCTTCTCCAGCTAACAGCGTTAGAATTTACCAATCTCTGGCGCCTCTACAATGTCCACCAAGGCAGCTTCCACCTGGTCGTCGACCGCTTGCACAAGAAGTACGGCCCGGTGGTGCGAATTGGCCCGAATGTTATCGACGTCGACTACCCCGAGTTGATCAAGACCGTGTTCAACACCAAAGGGGACTGGAAGAAGGTACTTGTGTCGGCATTATCCCGAAAGGCAACATGGACTGACCCGGACAGACCGAATCCGTTCGCGCCAGCAGCGCTCTGGTCGAGGGGCACATCGTCTACAACCTATTCAGCGAGATCAATGTTGAGAAGCATGCAGCAGAGAAAAAGCCCATCGCCAAGTACTACTCCCCCAACGGCGTCGCTGCCTTCGAACCGCATATCGATAAGATCATTACGCAGTTCTGCGAGGAGCTCGAGAAGCGCTTCATGCCCGGGAAGCCCTTCAACCTCTGCGAGTGGATCAACTACTGTTCGTATTGTTCCCCCTTCACCCTCCACCACCCCGCTAACCTCCCCCAGACACCTGGGATGTCGTCGGCAACGTCACCTTCAGTGAGCCCCTCGGCTACCTCGCGAAAGGCTGCGACTTTGACGGCACGCTCGGCAATGCAGAAAAGGCCCTCGATTACTTCTCCATCATCAGCTGCATCCCCTGGCTCGACCACTGGTTCGATAAGAACACCGTCTTCCGCATCGGCCCTCCCGGCTTCGGCGGCATTACTGGCGTCTCCATCAACCGCCTCATCGCCCGCTACCAAGGCACCGACTCCGCCTTCCACTCTGCCTCAGCCCCAGACTACCTCGACAAGTTCATCGAAGCCAAAACCGCCAACCCCACCACCGTAAACGACAACCAGATCGTCTCCTGGCTCATGATCAACATGATCGCCGGCGCTGACACAACCGCCGCAATCCTCCGCACCGCGCTCTACCACACCCTCAAAAACCCATCCATCCTAGCCCGTCTCCGCACCGACCTAGCCGCCGCAGGCCTGACTCCCCAATCAATAGCCACCGCCCCCGTCTCCTTCCGCACCGCCCGCTCCATCCCCTACCTGGAGGCCCTGGTGCGCGAATCCCTACGCATCCTCCCTGGCGTCTCCTTAGGTCTCGAGCGCTATGTTCCACAGGGAGGCACTGTCCTCCCTGACGGACAATCTCTTCCGCAAGACACCATTCTTTCCTTCAACCCGTACATCCTGGCGCGCAACGCTTCCGTCTGGGGCGCCGATGCAGACCAATTCCGCCCTGAGCGGTGGCTGCAAGCTGAGGGCGAAACAGAAGAGGGGTTTGCGGCGAGGCTGCGGGCGATGAACGATGCGGACTTGGGCTTTGGGGGCGGCAGTAGGATTTGTCTAGGGAAGCATATGGCGCTGATGCAGATCTATAAGGTTGTGGCGACGCTGGTGGTAAGGTACGAGTTGGCTTTGGAGGATAAGAAACGGGAGTGGGAGGTGGTGAATAGTTGGTTTCCGAGGCAGAAGGGGATTAGGGTGACGGGTGAGAGGAGGGGATAGAGTGGAAGGGCGAAACGGCAAGGGGGAGAAGACGGAGGAGATAGGGTGGTCATCTTGAATACCTGTATAGTCTCACTCGACACCTTTTTCCTGGCCGAGTCAGTATTAGTCGAAGATCCTGAGCAGGGGACCGCCTGCGTCGAGAGGAACTTGCTCCGGCTATGGTTACCATGACCATAAATACGCCAGCCGATCCTGGGCCCAGTTTCGGAACACCGTCTCCCCTGCACGTAACAGTCGCTTTCCTGCCACATAACTATCGTTTCCTCTATACAATCAGCTTTCATGTCTAGAAGCATAATACCTGTCAAAAAGAAGGGGGTTCAGCAGTGCGTCTAACACGCATGCAATCAAAGGTGGTCACGCGCTGAGAGCGTTAATTGGCATTTTTGCTGGTGCTGGACTGTCAATTAATACCGGGGTCCACAAGCTGTGTGGTACTACTAGGCTTTCCGGATGGAACTCAATGCAAGGACCGCAAGTCGCAACCAGAGACTTGGCTGTCAAATCAAGATATTCAAAACAGCCTAACGAGACGTGCGGAGCAATTAACTTAGCACGGGAGAGCGGCATTATAGTGGTCCGGGAGAATTCCTCGATTGGCGACCCAACTGGTGGTAAAAAAGGAACAAGGCCGATGCTCGGTTAAGACCCCGAGAACCTGCAGACCGCCGGTATATTACCGCGGTAGCACCAGAACTCATCCAGCGGAGATGTACAGTCGCTCAAATCAGGACAAAGGTCTTGAAGCGCTAAGGCTCGCACACGGAGTGCTCCTTCTCGGCCTGATAGATTGTACTAGTATGAACATGTATAAATGTCGTGACCGTGAGCGGTTCATGGAGACAGCACGGTCTGACGGGAACCTGTGTCCTTCGGATCCAAGGTCAAATTCACGACACGAAAATGCTGAGCGGCACCTACGGAATTGCGCTCGCGGCTCTGCTGCTAGCCGCCGACCTGCCGCTGGCCTCGACGCACGCTCCTCTTACACCCCGTGCTACTGTTGGCGGGCGCGAGCGGGTTAGTATCAACGTCGGCTGGCGCTTCCAGCGCTTCACCTCCAGTCCGGACTCGCTGTCTTACAACACACTTAAGTCCTGGCTCCTTCCCTCGGGCAACGATTTCATCAAGAGTACGGGCTCCAAGAAGACCCGTCCCACCGGCACTCAGCCGGGTGCCGGTCTCAACTTCACGCAGGCTTCTTTCAACGACGCCAGCTGGGAGACAGTCAATGTGCCGCATGACTGGGCCATCAAAGGGCCATTCAATGCTCCCGGGGTCAGTGGCGCAATGGGAAAGCTGCCGTCCAATGGCGTCGGCTGGTACCGCCGTGTCGTGTCCTTGGGCGCTGAGGATGCCGGCAAGACCATCTTCCTCGATGTCGACGGCGCAATGTCGTACGCGGCAGTCTGGCTCAATGGCAACCTCGTGGGGGGTTGGCCTTTTGGGTACGCCAGTTTCCGGCTCGATTTGACGCCCTACGTCAAGACGGGGGCCGACAACCTCTTGGCAATCCGCCTTGACAACCCTCTGGACAACTCTCGCTGGTATCCAGGCGCGGGCCTCTACCGGAACGTCTGGCTTGTCAAGACAAACCCGGTGCATGTGGCCCAGTACGGGACATTTGTCACGACGCCCGCCATCTCGGCCTCTTCTGCAACCGTCAGCCTGACAGTCGACATCGAGAACAAGGGCACCGCCAGCCAGGTCGTTGATGTGGTTACAGAGATTCGGCCTCAAGACGAGTCTGGCGTGCAAGGCAGTATTGTGGCTACCCTGTCAAAGGCATCGGCCACTGTCGCCGCGGGCGGAAAAGCAGTCGTCAGTGCCTCGGCAACCGTTACCAACCCCAAGCTGTGGGGACCCAAGCCGAATCAGACACCGAATATCTATGTTGCCATCACGAGACTGTCCGTCAATGGACAAGTGATTGATACTTAGTCAGTCAACCACCGCCCCCATTCTTCCTCCCCAGTGCTTCAACAGCCAAAATGTCATCTAATCATAGTCATAATCATCAGTGAGACGCCTTTTGGTATCCGGACTATTGCCTACGACAAGGACACTGGAGTTAGCGTGAATGGACAGAAGATTCGTATTCAGGGGACAGTAAGTCGCCAAGCCAACCTGCCCCCCTTGTAATTACTAGGTACAACATCCGAAACAGAATCTGACCATAATCGCCAGTGCAACCATCACGACCTCGGGAGCTTGGGCGCAGCTTTCAACTACCGAGCCCAAGAGAGGCAGCTCCAGATGCTGCAGGAGATGGGCAACAATGCGCTGCGCACCGCCCACAACCCGCCCGCCCCCGAGTTCCTCCAGCTGGCCGATAGAATGGGGCTTATGGTGCTCGACGAGGCTTTTGACTGCTGGAAGAAGTCTAAGGCCAGGAACGACTTTTCTCTGATCTTTGACGACTGGCACGAGGCGGACCTCCGCCTCTTTATTCGCCGAGACCGTAACCACCCGTCCGTCATCGCCTGGTCTCTCGGTAACGAGATTCCCGAGCAAAACGGTGCCTCTGGAGGCACCATTGGTGCTGAGCTCCGCGGGATCGTTCGCGACGAGGACCCTACTCGGCCGACTACCGCTGGCATGAACTCGGCCACTCCCGATACCGCCCTGGCGGCCCAGGTCGACATCATCGGACTCAACTACAACGGCGAGGGCATCGGCGTCTCTACGTCATCGACGTGGCCGGGCTTCCGCTCAAAGTTCCCAAACAAGATGCTCTGGGGCTCGGAAACCTCATCATGCCTTAGCTCCCGCGGGACATTTCTCTTCCCCGTGACGAGCGGCCTGAGTGCGGTGGTGAGCAGCAGCAGCGGCGGTGGCCAGGACTCCGCAGGCTTGCGCGTCAGCGCATACGATTTGTACTCGGACTGGTGGGCCTCAGGATCTCCAGACAAGGTCTTCCTCCTGCAAGACAAGCACGCCTACGTCGCCGGCGAGTTTGCCTGGACGGGGTGGGATTACCTCGGCGAGCCGACTCCCTTCGCTGATAAGGCGCGCAGCTCCTACTTTGGAATCATCGACTTGGCGGGCTTTAAGAAGGACCGCTTCTACCTGTACCAGGCGCGCTGGGCCCCGGACGTCCGCATGGCGCACATTCTCCCCCACTGGACCTGGCCCGACCGCGTCGGCCAGGTCACCCCAGTGCACGTGTATTCTTCGGCCGACGAAGCCGAGCTGTATGTCAACGGGAAGTCGGCCGGCCGTCTGAAGCGCGGAGCCTCGAGCTGGCGCTTCCGGTGGGATAGCGTCGTGTACCAGCCCGGCGATCTCAAGGTCATCACCTACAAGAACGGCCAGGAGTGGGCAACCGCTACCAAGCGGACTGTCGGCAACGCTACCAAACTCGTTCTCTCGGCCGATCGCTCTACCATCAAGGGTGACGGGCTTGATCTATCCTTCATTACAGCCACCGTCGTCGACGCCAACGGCGATACCGTTCCCAGGGCGAGCAACTCGATCGCTTTCTCCATCACCGGCCCGGGACTGATCGCGACAACCGACAACGGAGATCCCGCCGACTTCACTGTGTTCTCTAGCTTGACGCGCAAGGCTTTCAGCGGTCTTGCGCTTGCAATTATACGCAGCAACGCCGGGGCTGTTGGCAACCTCACCATCAGTGCTGCCTCAAGTGGTCTGACTGGGGCATCGGTGACTGTCCAAGCTGGTTAGGGTTGTATTCAACGATATGAAATAGTTTGCGACTAAATATAACTCAGTTTCAAAGGAGCAGTTACTTCGGCTGTAAAACCGTGGATTCTCAATGTACCTAGGTACCTACCCAGCCAGCATTTCCAGTTTGACCTCGGATTGGCGAGGGAGGGATATCCACCTACGCCTATCCACATGCCAACCACGTAAGCATGATACCTCCGGATTTAGCGGACCTGATATGGAAAGCAGTGCATCGAGGCTCCATGACAAGGAGGATTTGCGTAATGGTGCTGATAGCGACGCCAATGCACATGCCGAGAATCTCTGCCTGGGAAAGATAGCGACTCGGAAGGAAAACCAGGGCACCACACACGAAGCTCGATCCATTGGACGAGGGCGCAAGAGGGGATGGGGGTATCGGGTGCATAACCCTTTTTTGACGGCACCGACTTGCTGTTTGGGAGCAAATGTTCACGGGTTTAACTTGGAGATACGGCACTGGCAGCAAATCACTCCACGCCCACAGCCCCAACGGCATCTGCGCGCTGAGTGTCAAGTGTCACCCGATGCCGTGGGACACGATATGGTATAACCTCCCATCTCCCATTTCGTTTCTTCCTCCCGACAAGGCCGTCCTTCAAACCAAACCACCAAAATCACACCCCGCAAACAAAGACATCCACCCCGGATATATCGGCCCCATACCAAGCCTTCCAAGCCCTCCAAACCCTTCCCTAGCCACGGCGCCAACCCAACAAACGCCCGCCATGCATCCAGCGGCTCCCCTCCGTCCCCCGACCCGCGCGATTCGACTGATCATCAGAACAAGCTTTGCCCAGCACTGCGGGGTGACGCCACTCGCGGCCACCCCACCCGCGGATGCCCCACCTGTGTCACCAGGGCAGCCAATGGGCAGGCGGAGCGTTATCTCGGGGGGGGTCCCACTGACGTGATGGTCGAGGATGGGAGTTTTCGCCCTGGTGTTCGTTTCGTCGTGGGTGGTTATCACGTTATCGGAGTGTTGGGAATCGGGGAGGGTGATCGTCGTGGTGAGACGTAGCTAGATGGGGCGGGCGGGCTGGTAGCATAAAAGAGTGGCGAGGGCCGCGGTTGGGGAGGAAGGAGGAGGAGGGAAGGAAGGGAGCTTTCAATCGAGCTTACTGACGTGTTTCGAACCAGTTGCACAACCAATTTTTGAGAGTATTGGCCAAACAAACACCCCTGAGCACGTTATTGCTATACAATCCAGAGTTACAATTACCCTTTACCCTTCATACAGCAACATTCCAACGGCCTGAATCGCCAACATGGATCCCGTCTCCTCCGAGTATCGTGACCGGCGCCGGTCCTTTGGTCGCGGCGGCGCAGGGAATATCCGTATGTACCTGTCTTGGCTTCTTCTCCTCTGATCATGTACCTACCTTACAGTCTCCCTCTCTCACTCCCTCCCAATGCATCGTGCATTTTCGTTCAACTCTTTCACATACTTGCCTTCACTGCATCGACACTAAAAACATAAAGGATCCCACGCCGAGGCAACCCTCCCCAACACCGCCCTCGGCAACAGCGAGCGCCGGCGAAGCAGCGTGTGGAGCATGGCGAGCTCGGCATCGAGCACGTCACGGCAGTCCAAGATCTTTGGAACCGTCAAGAACTTGTTCAATCGTGGCATGGCAGATAAGGAGAGCAAAGAGGAGGAAGAGTGATGCTAGTTCTGATATGCTGATGAAGAGTGGAGAGGATGTTGATGCCCTGTTTAACAGTGGAGCAGCTAATGTCGCGGTTGATGTGTTATGAATGTATGGTAATGGCTACTACCTTAGTATCAGAATGAAGATACCCTTTTCTTATCTTGGATGGCGCCGTGTATCTCTTTGCAGCTGACTGTCTACTGCCGATAGCAGATGGACCCATTTGACTGACGGTGCGGTTGACCGTTTTTGCTTAGCGGGGGCCTCCCCACGACTCCGAGAAACAGAATGAAAGTGCAACGGCCGCTGCATCATCCATCTGCAACTACCTAATACAAGGAAAGTACGAAGAATTAAATGAACCTATCTTCATTCGTCAACCGTAAAACTCAAGTTACGCAAGGTCCGCTCAAGTTTGTCAGCCCGTAACCCTAACCCAGACCCTTTCCCCCCAAAAGGAAACAAGACCAAGGGCAAAAAGAAGAGATATCTTTAGCACTTACTTGTTTCGATCAAGTGACCTCCGGGTTATGAGCCCGGCGCTCTTCCCCTGAGCTAAAGTGCTTATTTCTAATTTGATGAAAGGGCGTTTCTGGAATTTGTTTGATGTTGGTGTGTGGGTGGATATCCGGTGGCAGAGTTTGCCATGCGGAGAGTGGGTCTGAATTTCTGACTCACAATTCAGAAATTCAGAGCCTACTTCGCGATAATACAAATTTTGCTGATCCCCAGAGCTAAAGTGCTGATTTCTAATTCGATAAAACCATGTGCGAAAAGTCTGTTCATGTCTCAGACTGGCAGACCCCCTTTCTCCAAGTCCTCTGTCATAGAACTCTGCTCCCCAAATGAAACCATAGTCACCGCCTTCCCTCCTCTATCAACCATCCATTCTCAACCCTTTCTACACAATCCTCACCCCAACCCCCTCACACCTAACCCCATCCCCAACCTCCCCCCCTCCATCCTCCCTCCTCGCCCCCAGCTGAATCCCACAGCCAACCCACTCCCTCCCTCCCGCCCCCTCTCCCCCCTCAACAGCACACTCCACCCCCTCCCCGCCCCGCTCGCACTTCAAAACGGCATAATCCCCCTCCAGCCCCTCCACCGTCTTCCTCCTCAACATCCAAACTCCTCCAACCCCCTCCCGCCTCTCCACCGCCGCAACAGCCGGTATCCCATCTGCATCAACATACCCCACGACACACATATGTCCCGAGGGCTCGACGCTGAAGCTACTTGCGGACGTGGCGTTGGAGACGAAGAAGAGGGTGTTTCCTGTGAGAGAGACGAACCAGCTGTTGAAAGGGGAGGAGGGGGAGGAGATCTGCATGTGGAAGGGGGGGTTAGTCTTGCCGCAGGTTGTGGGGTAGGGGAGGGAGGTTGAGGTTGAGGTAGGAGGGAGAGAGGAGGAGGTGTTTTGGTAGCGGGGGGTGGCGGTGGAGTTGGGCCAGCGGACGGAGGTTGAGTTGAGGGTGGGGAGGGAGGTGGTGTTCGGCCAGCGGACGGTGCTGTTGGTCATGGAGAGTGTTGGGAGGGAAGTGTTGAGCCAGATTGGGCGGGTGGTGTTTGAGAGGAAGGAGAAGCTGGTTGAGGAGACGTTGTGCCAACGGGTGGTGTTGCTGGTTGTTAGCAACGCGGTTGTTGATGTTGTGTTTGCGCTGGTGAATCCGGTGGCATTCCAGTATCTTGATGTGCTGTTGATTTGGAAAGAGGAGGCGAGTGAGGTGTTTGCCCAGAGATGGCCGGATGAAATGACGGTTGTAGTCTTCACGACCTGGACCGTAGTACTGCTCTCTTTGCCTTTGCCCTTTCCTTTTCCGTTTTCTTTTCCGTTTTCTTTGCCCTTGCCTTTGCCTGTTTCGGTTTGTTTTCCTTTTCCCTCGCCTTTTGCGGGGGTCGCAGCGGGAGGGCTTGGGGGCAGATTTGTTGCCGCCTTCTTGAGACTGGTGGTGGCAATGAACGCAGCGGCAGGCTTTTGGGTCACAGAGGCAGCAGACGTTGAGCTGGATGATTTGCGCCGTGGTGTATTGGTCAGCACGGAACTTGAAGATATCGATGACTTTGGCTTGGACAGAGATGATGTCGTGCTTTGAAAGCGAGCTGTGCTGTTCCCGATGGAGGTGCCATTACGAAAGAAGGGTATGCCCGTTGCGTTGAAAGCGGTAACCGTCGAAGTCACTGTTGTCGTAGCCCTTGCTGCTGCTGTCGAAGGCAATGTCACTCCGAGGCACGAACATGCCGAGGAGTAGTCGCCAATCGAGGAGCACGGTGTGGCGTACTCCGGGATCGGCCTCGGCTCCTCCAGGGCCTGGCCATAATCGAGCCGAAGGCCATCGAATGCTTCGTATTTGAGATCCTCAGTCTCGGGTGGTCGTAGGGCCGCAGTTCCGGTCGCTTCGTCCTTCAGCGTCGTCTTCCCCTTCTCAGTTGGCTTGGAGAGTCTCGGGGCGGTCGAGTTGACGGCCAATGTCGTTGTGACAGTTCTAGAAGCTCTGTCAGAATTTTGTAATTCCTAATAGATAAATTTCTTTTAAATACCAACCTAGTCACAGGCTTGGCCGCCTCAAAGAACGAGATGCAGTCTGCGGTTGCATTTCTTTGTGGTGCTGTGGATTTGACAGCTGTCAAGGTCAGCAAACAGCTGTCAACGGCCCATCAACTTGAGCTGCAGCGCGTCGGAACCTACCGCGAAGACAGGGGTTTCCAGTGCACGCTTCGGCAAGAGCAACCGGTGCCAAACTCAAGCACCAGACAATCGCAGCTTGACATATCCGATTTCGCATCTCAGGCGACTTCTCCCGCGTCCCATTTTCCTTCGACGCGGAAATGAAGGCCGGATCAAATCCACAATGAAGCCCGGGGCCGGCGCGCTTTAAACAGTCACGGCACAACGAGAGAAACACCCCGGCCGACCTTGATTTCGTGATCCAGACTTCGGCTCTCCAAAAACCGGTTATAAGGTCGCAGACAATCGCGTCTCCCCTGGTCGCCAATCTCCGCTGCCTCAATGCGTCGCAATTCACCTATATCCAGCAGCCCTATCTTGTCTGACCTTGGAACAATTCCACCGTCTATTTCGCGCGCGCCAATCGGCACTCCCCGTCGAGATTGACGACGTCAACACATCCAGGCACGCATTCCCCAACTCCCGTCGACCAAATCTGCAGTTGGTAATCCGTAGTCATCCTCCCTTTCCCTTGGCATCCTTCCCCGCATTCGCACATGCACAGTCAGTCGCACACATACCTACCTTCACACACCTGAGATCTCAGGTCCCTCCCATACTGCCCCTCTCACGAAATTTGGCACTCAATTCCAGACAATGAAGGAGGCAAGCAGCCACCTCATCGGGGGCCCATTCCCATCGTGGCCTTGACCTCAACCAGCTGATGAGAGCCCCTTTTGCGGTCCAGCTTCCTCTTTCGAACCAGGGCAGCCCACACCCCCGGGATCGCAGCGCGTGGCAACCCCTTGGCAATCCGGACACCTGGAGCTCACCCCCTCCGCATGGGGACGCGCCTGCATCTGGGAAGGTGGTGAGGTACTCTAATAGGCCCCCTGCCCCTGCTCATGACTTTGACAATCCCACGATCGCAAGATGGGCCCCAACCCCAACCCTCCCACAAAAGTACGAGCTTTGCGACTCAATCGCAGCGACCGCGCCCCCTCCACGACCAATATTGACAGCTATTGAATCTGTGGTCGCGGGCCTGAGCAGCCGCTAGCACCGACTCGGCCAGGCAAACCCGTCAGTTGGTGCTCCCTTCGTGCTGCACGGCCGTCCGTGCAACGGTGGCACAGGCCCTTGGGAGTCGTAGACGGTTGAGCACCGGCCGCCAGTGCGACGTCGAGGACGGGACGTGGGTGCGGGGTGAGCGCCCGCACGCAGAATGGGGAGAGGCTGGATCTGTCTGTCTGGCCCGATTGTGATGGCCAGAGGCCCACGGGTGGGCTGCAGTGCAGTGGTTTTGCAAGTTGGCCAGTCACGGCGGCGCGAGGGAAGGAGGTTTGGGGCCACAAGAGATGTGGTGTCCTGCGGTGGGGACTGTGCGGCTGCAGTGCTGGCTGGGAGATGCGGTGCGAGAGTGGCAGATGCGATGGGATGTGCTGGTGGTGACCTGAGGTGCGGCCGTGTATAAGACTGGTGCTGCGACAGGTGAGGGTTGGGGCGATTGGGTCGCTTGAATGGCTGGCCCGTCTTTCGCTTCTTGTTCAAGTTATTAACTTGCTGGTACTGCGCCAGTGTTAGTGCTCGCTCGCCAATTGTCGTCGTCAGGTCAGAATCAGCCGCAATGGACGAGGATAACCGAGGCCCGCGAATTCTCATCACGACTTGGACGCTCACCGGGTTGTCGGGGGCGTTCCTCGCTGTCCGTCTTGCTTGCAAGGTGTGGGCGAAGCGACGGCTGTGGTGGGATGACTATGTGCTGGCTTTGTCATGGGTATGTTCTCCTGATGGGTTGTTGTTGATTGTTTCTGACGGGACTGTCGCAGTTCATGCTCGTGGGATCAATTGCGCTTGTGACGCTCAGCGTGTCCAAGGGGCTCGGCAAGCATGTCTACATGGTGTCTCCAGAAAACTTTGGGACGCTCGGCTTGGTCGGGAACCTCACGGGCACCTTCTCGATCCTAGCTGCGACATGGAGTAAGACGTCATTCGCTCTGACGCTGCTCCGGCTGATGCAGGGGCGGATGCGGATTCTCCTCTGGTTCATCATCGCGACGGTCAACATCTTCATGAGTCTGAACGCTATATTCATGTGGGTGCGATGCACACCGGTTCAGAAAACATGGAATCCATACGCATACGGTACTTGCTGGGATCCCTGGGTTTATCCGAACTACGGGATGTTCGCAGCTGGTAGGAGCTCTCTTCTCGGCAATACCTCTGTTCCGGCTAACTCGCTCTAGGCTACTCCGCCGCGACTGAATTCATGCTCGCGCTTCTGCCGTGGAAAATTATCTGGGGCCTGCAGATGAAGCGCAAGGAGAAGGTCGGCGTTGCATTGGCGATGAGTATGGGTATCTTGTGAGTATTCCCCCTTTCTCTCCACCCTCTCAATTCTGACACGCAACAGCGGTGGTGCTACTGCCGTGATGAAAACGCTCGAGATCCCCGTTCTTGCCAGCTCGGACTTTACATGTAGGTATTCCCGTCCCTCCATCCGCCGATTCTATTCTAACTGGGCATCCGTAGATGTCTCCGCTCCCCTCATCCTCTGGAGCGCCGCCGAGTCAGGTGTCACCATCATGGCTGCCTCGATCCCCGTCCTTCGCACTCTGTTCCGCGATCTCAACACCAAGAGCCGCAAGTACTACAACTCAACCGGAAGCAAGACGGCAACGACAACGCAAGGATCGAGGCCGATGACCAAGTACGGGGACAATAACCTGAATACAATTGTGGTGTCGGCAGGAATGAGCCCGTATACGGAGGATGTGACAAAGAGCAGCAATTCGAGCGACAAGAGCCCAGTGAGGGATTCATATGGACACATCACACAGAGCACGGAAATTATGGTCGCGGTGGAGTATCGGAAAGGGGATAATGGGTATGACGTTGCGAGGGCGTTGTGATCGCCTTTGTGGTCCACATAAGGTGCATTGTAATAATATGGTATTCTGTACAGCTAATAGCCTTTTAAGCTTGGATCGGAGTATTTGTGTATGTAAAGGTTGGCCAAACAATGGGAGTCGGAGGAACAATGACTCTTTTCATTGTTCGCCAGCTGCAGGCATTAATAAGTAGGGTTAGCGGAACTCCAATCAACCAACCAGCACTACAGCAGGTGTCCACACCTGTAAGTCTTCCGTAGTATAGTGGTCAGTATATGAGCTTGTCACCTGAAAAACGATTCGCTCGGGACCCGGGTTCAATTCCCGGCGGGAGAGATTTTTTTTACTTTATGTTCCTGATATTCAGCGCTTTGTTTTTGCTCGTGCCACCATCCTCCTGGAAGCTCTCACTTCTTTCCGCTTGCTCTTGCTCATTGACCAAGCAAGCATTTGGCTGCATCGCTCTGTCTCGCCACTGCTGCCTGGTGGTGTCACCGGGGCCCACCGGGCCCAATCACAATCCGGAAAGTAACGGAGCTCGGGCGCTGACCCGCCCATGTGAGAACGTTGGCCACGAGATGCCGCTCCAGGCCAAAACGCCGTCGCTTCACCTCAACTTGGCGTTGAACCTGTATCGGAGTCTGCCGACGATCAAGCTTCACCTTCCTCATTCGGCGTTATCACGACGCAATTTTTGCCTCCGACGTTATGCCTAGGCATTTGTTTTGTTTTTAACCTTGATCATCACCGTCCTCCATTCCCTCCATTTCCGCTGCAGCTTCCATTTCACCAAACCCAACTGGCAACCAACCCCGCGCACGCACCCCGCTACAAACAAACACCACCACCATCACCATGGCCACCGCCGTCCCGCAAGACCTCCCGATGGACCTGCCCATCATCGACCTCGACGTCTTCCGCACCCAGCCGCGCGACTCACTCGAGGTCAAGGCCGAATGCCAAAAGGCCGCCAAGGCGCTCATCGTCTACGGCGCACTGGTGCTGCACGACTCACGCGTGTCCGAGAGCGACAACGCCTCCTTCCTCGACCTGCTCGAGGACTACTTCGCGCAGCCCGAGGAGGCCCTCAAGCGCGACGAGCGGCCCGAGCTGAGCTACCAGATTGGCGTGACGCTCGAGAACACGGAGAAGCCGAAGTGCGCCGTCGACGAGCCGTGCTTGCGCGTCATTGAGCGGTTGGCGCCCGAGCAGAGGCCGCTGGATATCACGGCGCATGATCCCGATCCGAAGTGTCGGTTTTTTTGGAAGATGGTCGAAGCGCCGCCGTATGAGACGAGGTTTCCGGGGCTGAATGCGCCGAATATTGTGCCGGAGGCGGAGGGGATTAGGGAGCGGTGGGAGGGGACGATGGATTTGTGGGGGACGTCGATGAAGAATGCGTGAGTTTAGTTTGAATGGGGTTTGGTTAGGGGGGAATGTGTGACTGACTGGGGCGCAGTGTTGAAGGCCTCACCGAGATGCTCGCCGTGGGACTTGAACTCCCGGTGGAAACCTTCCGCTCCGCGGGCCGATACGGGTGGGTCTTCTTCCTTCCCTATTTCTGCCCCAAAGCTAACATCCCAAGACCACACCTCCTTGCCCCAACCGCCTCAGATCTCACTAAGCACGGCGCAAAAGACACCATCCTCGCCGGCTTCCACACCGACCTCAACTTCCTCACCATCCACGGCCGCTCGCGCTACCCCGGCCTGCACATCTGGGCCCGCAACACCGGCCACCGCATCCCGGTCAAGATCCCCCCTGGTAACCATCTCCTCGTGCAAGCGGGAAAGCAGTTCGAGCATCTCACCGGCGGCCTCATCAAGGCCGGCTTCCACGAGGTAGTCGTCAACGAGCAGACCCTTGAGGTGATTGCCAAGCGGAAGCAGGAAGTCCCGAAGCGGCCACTGGTGCGCATCTCGAGCACCTTCTTTTGGCATCTGTCGTCGGATTATGACCTTGTGCCCATTGAGAGCTGTGTTAAGAAGGCGAAGGAGTTGAGGGCCGAGCAGTTTAATTTGGGGAGGGATGAGGGCGATGAGGTTGTTTATGAGCCGATGAAGGTTGGGGAGCAGGTGCAGAGGTAAGTTTTTTGATCCGGATGAGGTGGTGGATGAGTGAGTGAGTGGTGCTAACATTGATATAGTGAGTTGAAGCATATTGCGCTTATGGCGTAGTGTTGGTTAAGACGGAGAATGACGGGGTACTGTGGAATTTTATTGCGGGTTTGGTTGCATCGAGGGGGATGTTGTCTATTTGTGAGCTGGTGTGATGGTACAAGTGTGACATGGAAAGCCTGATCATGACAAATGCGTATACCAGGGTTGAGGCAGAGAGACTGAATGTTGGCATCTAGGACATCCTTTAGCCTTTTCCCTTACCCCTCCCCAGTGGACCCATGCGTCTTGAAGTCACCCTATTTGCAAAAGCCGTTGCCGAGGACCCACAAGCAAAATGACTCCAGTTCTCAGTCTCGGCATACGGAGACCCACCGCGGACTGAGGCAAAAGATAAACGGGCAAAAAGAGATCTCCTCGACCGGAATCGAGCCGGTGACCTTTCGGTATATGAATGAGACATTTACAGCCGAACATGATATCCAACTACACCACAAGGAGTTTTTACTGTCGCCAGATGTTAGAGTTGGCCCGGTTTGCGCACCATGGACGGGTCGACGGTGGATATTGCATCACGGGTCGCTGCGCAATGGCCAACTTTTTACACGGAGTATCACGAATTTGCATTTACATTTTGACTTAGTTTCGGTATTTCAATCTATTTTTCATTACCATAACTCCAAGTAAAGGAAAGCAGGGGTGTTCGAGATGTCCAGCAAAACGCTCGTTATTGCAGGTTATAGAACATGAAATCCAAGCTCTCCTCGTTTTCGTACTCTTCGATTGTAGCTCCACACACCTCCACGGAGACCTGATCTTCCGTTACCCGTGTCAGCGTCCTGAGAGCGATCCAAAAAGGGTCCATATCAGGAGAGTCTGCAGGAGAGTCTACATCCATGGCGTCACCCACATCATCGCCACTGCTTACCTCATCATCAGCCTCATAAGCGTCATGATTATAGGTTGCAACGGCGCGATTAAGTTCAGGCTCAGGACTGGACTCAAGCTTGATAAAGGATACAGGGCAATGTACGGGTACACGAGGGGTGGTAACACCCGATGCGCTATACCTAGTAGCATCATCAAAAACATCGCGCTTCACCCTCTTAGCCGCCCGCCTATCTCCCTCCCTATCCTCCTCCTCCTCCTCCTCCCGCCCTCTCTTCCGACTGTCAACTCTTACCGTCCCTGGGACAGGGACATAAATCGATGCACAGGCATGACACACCTGCGGCCCGAAAGAGCGGGCTTTGCAGAGGGGAGTGCCGAACATGTGTGATGGCTGATACTTGTGGCAGGACATGCAAATCCGCAGGAACGGTGAAACTGTTTGCGAAGCAGAAACTGCTAGAATTTTGTTGTTTGTAGTGTTGGGGGGAACCAATGAAGAGTAGGTCCCGGTGGTGGAACGTGTTGTTGGCGCCATTGCGTGAATGTTGGTAACTCAATTCAAATTATGATTTGTACTTGGAGAGCGGGGGTCGAACACAGTGTTGGAAAGTTGTTCAACGTCGTATGTTCGTTGGCGGTGGTGCCGGTGAGGATTAATTAGATGGAGGGGATGACAGGGTGGTGTTTTAATCTGGTGCCAGTCCGAGAGATCAAAGAATGACAAGGTCATTGTCTGAAATCGGAAGAATGGGGGCGGTAAATCTCGGATAAAGAGCATTGTTTGCTGCGTAGAATAGGTATGGTGAGCAGGCTTTGTTAGATGGCGGCAAACAAAGCGTGTGGCATTTATTGTGTCACTGAGAGTTTCTTTATGACGCTCTGCTGAATGAAATACAATAGATTGTGTGTGTGGGTGCACATCGGCTCCATCATTGGATGGCTGCGATGTCTTTTTGAGTTGCTGCTGAGGAGTTCTAGCCTGATCGTGAAAGGTGACAAGGTACACGTCAGCCCTGCGCGTTGTGTGATGGCAAGCTGTGATATGTGAGGGCAGGAAAGCCTCTGTGAAACCGAATCCGGCGCCAGGAAACATTTCACTATAAGTTCGCGGCGCTGCCGCAGGACGGAACTTCCCGCAGAGACGCCTCGGAGATATACCCGGAGTTTATTTGTATGGCAACTCTAACCTACACCACTTAACCCACCACCTATTACTCTTTCTTTTACATTCACAGTATCCTACCAAACTTATCGACATCAATATGGCCGATCGTTCCCGGGTGAAATTTCCGACGCCCACTGAAAGTCAGACCTCCAGCCCCGAGCAGCCAAGTACAAGCCATCGATATGCCCACGTCTTCAAAGGCAAGGCCGGGGTCCAGTATCTATTCGTCAAAAGCTTAGGCGTTAACGACATCTATCAAACCCAGCTTGTTCTGCAGTTAGGTGAAGATGGTCCCTCTCGCCCCGTCATTCGAAAACTTTACTGGCGGCGGACGTACAGGAGCCACAGCGAGACCGAAATCGACAAAGGATACAAGAACGACATCACAACAACTATATCTCTCCGTGAAGCAATCTCAAATGCCGGCCCTCTGCCACGGATTCCCATTGTGTACTCTGAAATGCCCCACATCGAGGAAAAACGGGACAAATGTTTCCAAATATCGTATTGGTCCTTCACCAACGGGGGCAGCCTCCACTCATTCATCCAGAACTGCGGCAACAAAGGGGTTGCAATCCCGCTGCGTCTAGCTCTCCACCTCGTGCATCAGTTCCTGGAGACGCTGGATCAGATGTACACCCAGCCCAGCCCGGTGTTTCATACCACAGCCACGCTGGAGAACCTCCATCTTCACTTCGAGCCAGGCAAGCCCTTGCCGAAACTGATTCTTACCAACTTCAGTCGTGCTGTCACTGCGCCCTTCCCAAGAAATGTCGAGTGGGACATCCCCGCCGTAATGGCGCAAATCAGGTGTGTCCTCCGCCCTTCTCCTAGCCTCCAAGCCCCTGAATTTTCGCGTCACCGCAGAACCCCTTTCTTTTTCTCCCTTCCTCTCATTCCCCTAGGTTACCGCCCGATAGGTCCCCTTCAGAGACCGCCTTCAAGCCCAAGTCACTAACATTCACCTCAAGAAGCAATTTCCCCGACCTCGACGAAAATGAAACCGAAACCTACTCCCCGCCCTCAACCCCCTCCACCACAGCCATTCCAGCCATCTCCCTCTCCTCCACCCATGGCGCCCTCGCCGCCCTACACAGAGAATTCATCGCCAACCGCGACCGTGCCGCCGCTTCATCCTCTCTCTCCTCGTCTGGTTCTGGCTCCAACTTTGACCGTATAACCATTCCCATCCCCTCCCTGAAGCCCTTGCTTGGTGAGCTGCGCGGTGCGATTGTGGCTTTTGCGGGGGACTCGGACTCGGACTCGAACTCGGACTCGGAGTCGGAATCAGAGCGGGATGGCGATGGTGATGGCGACGAAGAGCTAGACTTAAGGGCGTTGAGTTCGTATCGTCACGGGGGGGCGATACGGCCGGTGACGTATGGGAGTTTGGAAGGAATATTGGCGGCGAGGGGTGTGCATGGGCCTTGGGCGGTGGGAGAGGTGGATGTGGATGGGGAGAGTGGAAAGGTGAGGGTTGTGAATTTGGATGTGAATGTTGGGAGTAAAGGGGAGGGAATAGGAGGGGCTCATCATCGGCCAAATGAAGGGAATGATGCGAGTGAGACGGATAGTGATGGGGTTGGGGCTGAGTCTTGGGATGCGGGACTTGATGGGGGATTTGTGTTGGTGGAGGAGGGGGATTGCGATGAGGATGGGGAGGGCTGGGTTGTGAGGAATGAGGGGGCGGAGGAGGTGCGGGGGACGGGGGTAGCGCAGGTGATGGGGATAGGGAGGGAGAAGGAGAGAAGATGGCTGAATAGGATGCTTCCGAGGGCTTGATGGGAGGAGGGAGGAATCGAGGATTGTGGAATTCTTGTGCTTAATGTGTGCTGAGCGTTAGCCCTAGGATTTTGGACCATTGAACTTCCACCGTGGCGCAATCTCTGGACTGTGATGTTAAGTGCTTTGAACTTGCGGATTTCTGGAAAATGACACGCGCCTGATATTCAGACAATCTCTACAACATAATGTATGGAAGAATCAATTTGCTGCGTTGATGAGTTGATGTTGTAGTGGCTGCAGTGCATGGGTTTGTTCATCTTTTGGAAGGCACATCTTTGCCCTTGCCCGTTCTGATGCGGTGAGCACATGCAACATGTACCCTCCGATCTTGCTCAGCTTCCAATCCACAAAGAAACATCATTCCCTTTTGGTCAGACTTGAAGCCTCCGTTGATCCCCGCTCACTCTGTCAGGGAGCATCCAATTGTCACCCAAGCTGGGCAAGCAGTTCCTATCTTTGGGCCCTGCTAGGCGCGCACTAGTTGTTTGGCTAGGGGTGCACTAGTCCTCGCCAGGGTTAGGGTTATGTATGGCCCCAAATTGTAATCCACACCACACCCAGTCTAGCCTCTGCCACTCTCTGCAAATAACCGACACTACACAACCACCCTTACAACCCACAACGGCTGGTCGCATTAATTTATCACCTTTTCTACCCGTAAACTAGCCATTTCCGACTACTTTGCAGCCTTCTGAATCATCCCTGCGTCTTGCGCCGTCTAACCATCGCCGTTCTTAGCGGTCGTAAAGATGCCAGCCAGTGCGGGGCAAGCTTCACGCCCTAGCGGCTTAATCAACCACGTAATTGCGATACGCTCCTCAAGCCCAGCCTCTCCGATTGATTCGCGCAATTCGCGCAATTCTAAGGCCGAAAATTCACGCGATTCTGAAGCCGAAGATTCCTCTATTTAAGAGGGCTTTTCCACTGGCGACAAGGCCCACGAAGATAAAGCCCCCAGCGATAGCGATAGCGATAACGATAGCGACGATAAGGTTATTCCTAATCCACCGACTGGCTTCCTCTCTGCCACTATTTAAGACCTCCAGAACGCTATTAACGCCTAGGTTAAAGGCTAGGGGTTTACCGTCGTTCGCAGTAACGGCCATAATATATAAGATAGAGATTACACGTAATATAAGATTCTCTGTAATTAATACAGTAACTTATAGAAGTCTCAGGGTATAGGTTTACGGTAATTAGCTACACAGAAGTGTAGTTATAATTAAAAGGGTTACGCAGTTTAAACTACCACTAGCTAGCTGTTTTAAAACTACCCTAATACCCTTAAGCATAACTATATACCCTCTACTCATCCCTCCACCCATCCCTAACACTAAAAGCGCAACCCTGCTATAATTAAAGCTATCGTTAAGGCTTCTAATCACCTTAATATCCGTACTAAAAAGGTTAACTCCCTTATTACTAACTAGTTTCCTAACAGCATATTTATTAATAAAGATATCTATAATATTAGGTTAAAGCTTAGGCGTAAAGAACTAAACAGTCACACCTTTACCAGCACTTTTATTACTGCCTTTAATATTAAGGGTATATTATATAAAGTTAAGTGGGTAAATAAAGAAAAGGAGGACCTTATTAACTTACTGTTTATAATTAAAAGCCTTATAAAGATAACAGTAAAGTACTAGGAGGTTACGTAAGTAGATATAACGTATAAGACTAACCTCTTTAAATACCCTCTTTTTTAAATTACTAATATAACTAACTTATATAACCTTTTTAATTCCTTCTTTAATTTAGTTAATAATAAACGACATAAGGCTTATAACTTCCTTATTACGGTAATAAAGGAGCTTTAAGTTAAGTTTAATGTTAAGGAACCATTAATCTTTATTATTAACTACTATTAAGAGATAAAAGCCTTTATCACGGAGATCTTTCCTAACATTTAGTAATAAATCTATATCTTCTATATTATAATAAATATTAAACTTAACACTAAGAAGAAGCTTAGTAAAAGGAGGGAGGTCGACTTTAAAGATAAATAGGAGTAAGAGTAGGCCGATTTAACTTTAAATACTGTAAAGTAGGCGGCTTTAACTAAACTTCATACTAAGATCTCAGACCTTAAGCCTGGTATTATAAAGCCAAAGCCTAAAACCTATCCTTATAACCACCATAATATTAAGGAGATGTTTAAGGTGATAATATACACGGAGACTAAAATCTATTCTTTAAGGCCTAGTCAGCCTTTAAAGTTAAATTCTCCAACTCACCACACCTCCTTTACTACATTTAGAAACAGTAGATACCTTTACGCAAATAATAGGCCTAATGTTACATTAAACTTTACAGGAACTTCAGTATTATAATAATATCACTAACTAAAAGTAGTAACTTTAACGTTAAAAGTTATCTCCTCACCACTTAGAACTTTATTTACCGCCTTATTATTAAGTTAATTAAGGCCCTTATAAAACGGCAACTTAAGTTAATTACAGAGGTTAAGGCACGTAAGGGCATTTAAATAAAGGAAGAGTATCTTACACGAACTTATCTTAATAAACTAATTATAAGGATCTTATATAAAGTATTAGTATTAATTAATAAGGAGTATAAATTCGTAAAGGTAACGTTTCTTATAATAACACGTGCAGTTAAGCCTCTTAAACCCTATAATAATAACCACTGTTCGTTATCGTAAAGTTATAACCTTCCTTACCGGCACACAATTTACACCATCCTCGCCGCTAAGAAACATCTCCATCTTTAAGATATTCATCCTTATTAGTATCTTAAAAACAGGCTTATAAGTTTCCACAATTAAGATTACTAGCAGATCTAACAGTACTAGGATGAATAAAACCCTTACCTTCAGATCCAAGATCTTAAAGTTATTAAGAAGCTGTAAGGAAGACTGAGAAATAAACACGTTACAATACCTTTTAAGCACGCCGTTAATATAAGGTTAAAGACTCCGACGGCCTTATAACCACTAAGGACCCCAGCATTACCAACAACTCTAAAGCTAAAAAGGCAGCGGAAGTGACCGGTAAAGATAGTACCTAGGCCTCTAAAGGGCAATTTAACGCCTTTAAAGCCCAGTATTCGTTAAACGCTGTTAGCGTGGGAGATTATACGCTCACTTACGCCTAAGTTACAGTAGAAGAAGGCACCTAAGGCTAAGGTTAAGGCTTAATACTAGAATAAAAAGGAGGAACCACACGGAAGAGTAATAATAATACCACGGAAATCACGCCTATCACTACTTCTTACCTTGGAGAAAACAACTACTCAGTCTAAGAAGCGGGCGGCGCCAGGGACTGCCACTAAAACTTTAGTGGCAGAGGCCGAAATTATCCCTAAGCCGCCTACCAAACGGACCAGGAGCGGCCGAGTGGTGAAACTAACGGCCAAGGCAGTCGAGGCAGCGAAAGGTGGCTAGAAACGCGAATTCCGAGGTCTTTCGGTTTAACTACTACTACGTTGTTGGCTTAGCTCAGAAACGCGAATTCCGAGGACTTTCGGTTTGACTACTACTACGTTGTTGGTTTGGCCCAGTCACAAGGCTTTGTTCTAGATTATAATAGACCTGTAGAAAACATATGGATTTACTTATATTATCAATTGAAGGTGGAGATCGCTGCAAAAAATGATTGCTTTTCAGTGTGGCAATGAATGAGATGGGTGGCCTCCTGGGGATGAGAATCTGGGCCATACATAACCCTAACCCTGGCGAGGACTAGTGCACCCCTAGCCAAACAACTAGTGCGCGCCTAGCAGGGCCCCTATCTTTCTCCTTCGATAAGAGCTGCGCTGCGCCGCAATTGCTCGCATGCAGAGACCCCTGTAAAGTCGCTCAAACCATGCAGCTCGGCGCTCGGCACACCCCGTTATTCGCGCACACTCTGTTGCCATCATTCACACCGAGACTCAAGCACAGATAAGCACCGCTGCCATCACATCACACTGGGGTTGGTTGAAGAGGCCGCCTTGCGACAGAATACTTGATCACAGCCCCCGCATGGCCAAGCGGTCAAAGCGCACATCAACAGCAAATCAGGATGGCCTGTGATTCTGCATTATCTCGGTGTTTCTACAGGGAAGCAGCCACGCAGGTTGCCCGAGTTGTATGCGGTTGGGTATTGTATTTCATCAATGACAAACATAAAGCTCTCGACTCTCTGACCTCTCCAGGGTATGCCATTCCCCAATTTACCCAACCTTTTAAAGATACTGATATTTCCACACCCTCAGAGTTCTGAGCCAAAGTCGCGTGACCAATATGACAAGCCCGAACTCAAAAAAGATCATGGAAGCCTTGCCCTTGATGGATGTGGCAGGTCTTGCTGGGCGGGTTGAGTATAACAGGCCCGGGTCAAGTTCTCTTTTCGATACGGCTATCCACCAAGTTAGTTTTTTTTCTTAGAACGGAAAATCTGCCGAGTCGCTGGTCTCTAACCACCGCACAGACATTGAGCCAGATGGAGTCGCTGCGCGTGGGCACCGACGGCCTAGTCTCTTTACCAGAAGTCGGAGATAGTTCCAGCTTCGACCTCTCGAATGGGCGGGCCCGAATTATGCATGTTCATGTGCCGCTGTGAAGAGAGTAAGCGCTAATCTTGAGCACATCAGCTTCGCTCAATGTGACCAACTCCGCCAGGTCCATGGCGCAACATGCCCGGGGAGTATCCCTTTCAAACACCGCACATTCCATTCGTCTGGGGGCTTTCCATTCTCGCCAACCACACTAGAAGATATCATCTCCAAGATGTCACTCCCCACTGGGACCGCAGAAAGCCTCTCGTACACGCCGTTAACATACCTGTGTGACCATTTCCAGGTATATGATCCAAGGGGAGACCGACAGAGAACAGGTTAGAACCCTCCGTCCCCTTTTAGCTAAATTATTGCTAACCATGACCAGGAATCACCATGAAACTTCCAGACTCGGCCATCGTTGGCACATCTTTCTCAGTGTCTCTCTCCCACTGCCATGAGACTAACACCACGGAAAGTCTCATTCTCTGCAATTCCAAAAAGAATACCAAAAACTACTTGAATCAACTAGCCCAGAGCATTGATGCAGCCCGTCCGCTTTGTGGTCATCCTGCATCGATTCCTCTCTTGATCCTCGGCCTATTCGCCGATATCCTCGACGAGAAAATCGAAGCCACATGGTTGGAAACATTCAAGCTCGAGACTGAGAGTGGCCAAACTGGAATTCTCCTCGCAGCTGACGGCACCCGCATTACCACGGGAAATCATTTGAAAGAGCCGACGCAAACGAACGATAGGGTCCACATAAATGGACCAAAACCGGTTCCATCCCAAGACAGAGAGGCACAGCTCGGGTTGAACCAAATCTCCATCGGGCTGGCTCAGCTCGCCTTAGCATGGGAAATTTACTCGCAAGTGGTTGTTGCGCTGCTCGGGCATGTCCAGGAGTTTTTGAAGTCCCCGCTTTGCAACGACGGCACGGGCGTACAGCAAGACCAAACATTCGCTCTCAAGGAGAGAGTCATATCTCTAAACCAACGGGCCGCGGGGCTGGTTCGTCGTGCTGGGTATCTTCGGGCACGGCTGGAATTGCAGAATACAGCGGTATGGACGCTTTTTCGGTCTCTGACGGGCGACTAACATCGTTCTAGGTGAACAGTCTACTTGCGCTCGACCTGGGGAGGACATCTAGGAGCGAGGCGACGTCGATGAAGTACCTTGCTCTCGTCGGCTTGGTGTTTCTACCCGCGACCTCCATTGCTGTAAGTTGCCATGACGCCCGCCTAACCGTGCAACATAAATTCCGTGCTGAGAAGAAACTTTTGCGATAGGCAATTTACACAATCCCTGTGGAGTTTGGCGATAAGTACTGGGTCACCACAGCACTAGTCACGGTCTTCTTGATGGGCGCGTGCGTCCTCGCTGTGAAACTCAAATGGAAGCCGATGGACAAAGACGCTTCAAATATGGCGTAGGATCAGATGGAAACCATCGATCTGTTAAGGCCTGGAAGGCGCGTGTGACCGGCAGGAAGGCATCGGAATGTGGCCCACTCTTCAACAGCTCTATGTTTTGCGCAAAACGCGGATACATGGCACACTGATGTTGAAAATCGGCGATTGCATCCCGGGGTGAGACCAAGTGAGTTTCATGTTCCATTCGATAGGGCAGCGAGTTCAGGTCACTGAAGACAAATTAAATCTAAATATAGTTGCTATATCCAGGGGATCCCAGACCAGCAATATTCGTCTAGGCCGTCTTCGCGGATTGGGCTGCAGCGCTTTCGGAGGGGTGGAGTTGCTGCCGCTGTCGTAGCCGTCGCGAGGGAGAGGACGTTGAGGAATTGCATGATGGATAAGAAGTTTTTTTGTAGAAAGATGAATGCTGAAGTTGCCTAGTCGTAGGGCGCACGACTAATGTTGGATCTTGATGTTCAATGACACTTCGCAGTTGACACCCTCATGAGGCCCAGATGCTGGAGGCGCGCTACTTATAATCCCACCCGTCGTTAGGTATGTGACTTTTGATGTTGCCTCGACGATTGCCGTTGCTCGTTGCTCCAACCATATTCACCTGGCGATCCCATGGGCAGGCCCTCGGGGTCCAGAAAAAGGATCAAGTCAGTATGGAAACAATTCCAGCTCCCGAGGCCGCCTTGTACCGGTGCTCGATGATCTAAACGGAGCATAAAATCCTCAAACTGTGAAACTTTTAAGTGGGCAGGCACAATGTAGTACCCACTTCGATTAGTGCGCATAGGGGAATGAGTCCCTGATTTATTTCTGACATATTGTCGGATAATTCCCGACCAGTCAGGATAAGGTACTGCAGCGTACAACCATGGAATCCGAAAAATATGGGGATCAGCTATAAGAAGCTTGTGGTATCGTACTGCAGTCCCCGTCTCTAAATCATTTGGTTTGTGACGGGCGAAATGTAACGATGCATAACACTACTCCTTTCAAGCCATGGTTCCCCTTCATGCTTCTACACCGTGCGTAGTTAACGAATCACTAGTCACGGCCGGCTACCTAATTAGTACCTTTTTGGACACAGAGACCCCGCCGCTGATGACGGGGAAGGGATCCATGGGATATTTGTGATTTGTGTTGAGAGAAAGAGCTGACTGAGTGCGGGTTTCCAGGACATATGAGGCCAGCTCAAGAAATTCCGTGCAGGGTGCGACTAGCCGGTGATGTATCCAACAAAATTGGGCAAGGCTCTGCGTTGCATCATCAAATTTGTTCCTGGCTGTCACACTTTCTGCTTGTCCAACAACATTCTTCAATAGCCGCAGCTTAAAAAGGTGGGCTTGATAGCTAGAGTGCCCGAGGGTTACAAAGTGCCTCGACCATGGTGGGAACGCGGGATGCCTATGGCAGAACAAATCCGGCCGAGGGACCGGGAGAGAGGAGATGAAAAGCGACGGAGACCTACGTGGTCGGTGGAAATTCGGGGTCCAGATCTGCACGGGTATAATTGAATGTTCCGTGCTTTTTCGTAGACCGGTAGTTTGTAACAATCAAGAGCCTCGATGCCTCTATTGCGCTTGCCCTTTAGAGGATTTGCCACCCGGCGTAAGTGCCAAGACTTCATGTGTTCGACGAGAAGTAGGCAGTGGGGGATGCTGGCCGTATCTGCCGATCAATGCTCAGACCGTCTATCTGTCCGGTAGCACTTCATTTTTGGAGGGCGCCATGCCGGGGACAAGACCTACCTGGGCTCTCCGTTCGGCAAACAAGACGCAATCCGAGGCCTGGGCGGGATGCATCATTGGAAACCAACATGAAAGCCAGCATGAATCAAGCCTGACATGCACTGTCAAGCTTAACTGCCATCCCGATAGACCCCCGTGGACCTAGCTTCCTCAATGGTGCTAGTTCTCGTCAAGAACTCGAACCTTGTAAACGGGATTGCTCCCCTGCCCCCCACAGTCCTCAAATTCGAGGACTCCCGCCACCCTTATGGGATATCTACACTCAGACTACTTGCAATTATTAAGCGCTCCGCCGGTGCCCAGATAAGCACCGTCCTACCCTATTATAAACTTGCAGAGCTCTGGAACCACGCTGGCCCCTGAGGGCTGCTTGCACCGCCGGCACTAGTACTCGTAGAAGACGGTCTTGCATATGGTGAGACTGTCGACCCCCTCTATCAATAATTAACCGAGTCTGTCGGGAAAGCCAAAGAGAATGGGAATGGCGCCTTTTTATCACCCAAGATTGAGACTTAACAACTGGTTTGTGCTGAAAAGGCTCGAGGACACTGATAGAGACTTGAGTCGTCTATCCAACAGTGAGCAAGGCGGCTTTTATGCACCTTAAGCACCTAACTTTGTACCCACCATCATGGCAGTACCCACGGCTCACCAGAAATATCTAATAGCTATAACAGCCTGGTTGTCTGATACGAATCTGGGCACACGAAGTTTCCTTTTTCGTCCGTCATCCTGAGCTAGGGTGAGCTAGGGTGAGCTGTGGCTGATTTGTCCTGAGCTTTCCCTAAGCTAAGGTAATCCCATACGCCGCCACAGCACAGCCTCAGAGGCCCTTTTTCAGTCCCCCTCGGCTAAAGTTTCCTCTCGATAGAAAGCAGATGACGTATAATCTGTAAGGATAGCTCCCAGGTAATAATTCTAATTACGAAGTAGACGCGTACTGGGTGTGTGCGTGACTTGGCCTGGAAGCCTCATTATCAAAGCTGAGTAACCCATACCTACTAAAAACTCAAAATAAACCAGGCTAGGATCTAATCACACTAATTTCAAGACTTATAGCATTAATATACTATGCCACAGAAGGATACGGTACGGATAGAGTCACTGACGATAACAGTAACGTTACCTGTCAGTGCTTTTATCTAGTTAATAAGTCATTCTCTACAGTACTATTAGGGATATATAGGCTGTCTTTTGAATTTTTAATTCCTGCTAGAGAGACATTGGAGAATTTAGTGATGTGAGCGATTAAGTTTACGATAAAGTTTTCATCTTTATAAGATTAAATTCCCGACCTTGTCGATACTTAGGTACGGACACTTCTCCTAGGTACACACTTATTCTAGCGGCAGAGAATTATATAGCGTCCAACCCGGCAGGCCTGCAGTGTGTGACCAGACGCTGACAAAGAGACGTACATGCCCTGTGCTACACACCCCCAAACGTCAAATGGGGGCTGGTAGAATATTATGAAGAATGGGGTTGGGCTGCCAAGGAACCTACCTAGAGATGTTTCTGTTGTTGTCACTGCCAGACACGTCAAGCCTCTCTTGTTCATTATTAGCCCTGCGCCGTATGCTTCCTAACAACACCGCGAATCAACGAAACCTCTGACACATCCCATACTCCCGCAGCTGCCTCGCCACAACCACCATGCCCCCGACGGCGGGGACCCAAAACGGCACAATGGTAACAACCATTAAAAACACAAACGAGATCATCCTCTCCCCTAGCTCCGGCTTTTGCGGCTCCGTCGGGTCGCGGTAGATCAAATCCCATATGGACCGCTTCATCGCCAGCGACCAAAAACTCGACATGGACCCGATGACAAGCCACGACATGGTCCAGCCGCGCTGCGCGGGGGTGCTCTAGTCGCCCTGCGGAAACCCCTGCGACACGACACCGACGATGATGAGTGGCGCGGCAGCGAGAAGGAGCCACGTCACCGTTGACGAGAACACGCGCTCGGTGAACAGGACGACGTCGACGGTGCCCTCCTGCGGTTCGGGCGGCACGTCTAGCTCGGCGACGACGCCGTCGAACTCGCCGCCCTCCTTCTCGGCCTGCGCCATGTCGGGCGTGCGGATCAGGTACATGTCCGGGTAGTCGGGCGCTAAAAAGGAGGCCACGATGTTGGTCAAGGACAT